>ERZ1026846.113-NODE-113-length-58762-cov-20.935698_pt1 | contig 58762 bp, 85 predicted proteins | sample MGYA00380153_ERZ1026846 | MGnify/ENA primary metagenome ERZ1026846 (study PRJEB33269, sample SAMEA4719789) | human gut metagenome | biome: human-associated habitat; feature: organic feature; material: feces | place: Cameroon | collected 2013-10 ...
CCCCCTATACTTTTTACCACTTCCATCCCTACGTGGGTGTTAATTTAGAATTTCTGCTTACTTTTTTATAGATATTGAGAAAATCGTTATCAATAATCTCGTCAATAGCTCGTTCATGCTCTTCATCGACCTCTTTTTCTGTCATATCATCAGAATAATTCGAGATTCGATCTAGCTTACCACATGTATTGTAACCATTTGAAACATCATACAAAAACCAAAGAGCGAATTGATCAAAAGGATTGTAAGGATTATCGAACGTTGTTAATCTGTAATCATTTGACATTAGTTAATTCACTCCTTTCCTTTTAGATACTTAGAAACTGTTGATGTAGAAAGACCAAGTTTGTCTGCAATCTGAGCAATTGTATAAGAAGCTGACATTGCTTTGATTCTGTTTGCTGTTGCATTACTTACTGCAAGTGATTGTTTAGGCATAGCTTTCTGTCTAAGTGAATCAGGATCAGAGTTATTAAGAACTCTTCTAAGAACAGATTCACTAACAGCACCAGCTTGAATAGCTTTCCATTCGCTATCAGTAATGATAATGTTTCTATCTCTTCTAGATACAGATCCAACTTCTTCTCTAGCTCTACTAACAGCTTGCTGACTTGCTTTCTTTATGTCTTTCTTTTTCATGTTAGGATCAGCATCTGTTTTAGCTTTAACCTTTGCATTAGCAATACGAAGTGCTGCTCTTTCTCTAACAGCATTAAGTTCTGCACGATTTAATTTTTGCATAAGGCTAGACACTTCTTTTTGATATACTTTCTTAGCGTTAGGGTCATATTTTATTTTCTCGGTAGTCATCATAGTCTTACGGGCTTCGTTAGCTAATGCTTTCATACTGTTAGCATAATCAGCATAAATAAGCTCCATAGGATGTTTGTGCTGAGAAACCAGAGTATAAGCGTCATCTGTTTCGGCCATACGCGTACTCTTTTGAGTATGGTATTCGGTAACCTCTACCGTCTCACCAGTACGCTTGTTGGTCTTGGTGACCGTATACTTAGCTTTATCAGACTGAGTATATAGAAGTGCACCCTCAGGACGAGAGGGGTCATACCATGACTTGCCCTTAATATTGACCTTAGGAGAACCCTGACGTTTGATAACATCATACTCCCCCTTGGCTCTAGAAATAATGGTGGTGGCCCCAGCATTAGTCTTACCCTGGTAGGTCTTCTTAAGCGAGGCAATACCATTCTCTATCTCACTAGCCTTGTAATCTAATTTATGTTTTTCAGCATCAATAACTACCATTGAATGACGTACTGCCCTAGCCAATTCATCATTCGAAGCGCCTAACAATGTCATGTCAGTAATAAGATTAGAAATCTTACCCATCTCAGTATCTGTTTTTTTCATAATCCGATACTCTTGACCATTACGATAGTAATGCTTAGTACCATCAGAATCGGTTTTAATATCGGACGCACCATATGACATCTTAGGATCGAATCCTTTTAAACCTTCAAGCTCTGGAGTAGAAGTGATTTTAACTTTACCTCTTTTATCATGAGTAGGAATACACATGACAGTATCACCATCGAAATCCGCACCAGATAATCTTTCAGCAACTTTACTATTAATGCCAACAGCATCAATAGAGCTTTTACCAATCATCTTTAATGCATCCTTATTTTTATTATTAACAGTAAGGATAGGAATTTCGAATGTACCACCATGAGGATATCGAATAAGCGCAAGCTTCTGGCCATCCTTATATCCTGGAGCAAATACTTCAGTATCTTTCAAGGATGTTACTGGTAAAATAACATGATACTTTTGTCCAGGTAAGGCTGCCGCTTTCATATGTACAGCTGCTGAATCACAACTCTGAGCAAATTTATTTAAATAATATTTTTTCACAGTCGGATTTTCTAAAGCACAAATATCGGCATATTCTGCTTTCTTGTCAGCCTTAGCAATATTTAATTGCTTTTGTGCCATTGCTTTGGATTGTTTGGATAAGAACTGAGAAGGCAATCCATTTTGCCATTCAGTCCAATCGCCTTCATCAGAACGCTTATTGATAAGACCAAGTTTCTTTTTTCCATCTTTGTCTGTATACCAATACTGACCTCCTTGATCAGCATCTTTAATGAGGGAACCAAAAGGATTGTCAGGATCATTTTTAATATCCTTTAATACATCCAATTTAGCTACAGACTTTGATTTATTGGTATTAAATATGACATCAACGCCGTCAGGCATATCATCGGAATATACAGCCATACCTTTTATGTATTTCTTACCATCTACCATAATACGAACCTGAGAATATAGAGATTCACCAAGGGACAGATCAGGTACATTTCTTCTAAGTTCAACAACACCATCCTTATCAATACCGCCATCTTCTTTATAACGGATCATAAGTCTTTTAGAATCTAGACTTTCAGGATAATGAAATTTTCTTTCGAATGTCGCACCATCATCTCTGGAAATATAATCAGTAACAGTCTTAACTCTGTCTAATTCATATATTTCCTTATGTTTAATTCCAGGCTTACATAAAACAATCTGATTAGTCTGTTGTCCTGGATTTGTAGGCTGTTTAATGCCGCCTTTATATACGTTATATCCTTCTCGCTGAAGTCCATATAAGGCTTGGTCTAATTTGGTTCGAGATATATTTAACTCTCGTTCTACACCAATACCAACATCGACCATTTCTTTGGCATCAACTTGACTTCTTAAGAAATCAGCAGTTTTAGCAGCTTCACGCATACGATCTTCAGATTTAGGATTTAACAAAGATCTAACAGTAGATTCGGGGAGGCCCATTTCTCTACCAATTTCAGTAGGACCTTTGCCATCAGACTGAAGAGATTTCGCTCGTTCAACTTGATAAAGTCTTCTTTCATAATTTGCCCAGGCTTTTTCGTTTCGATAATCTTTAAGAGACATGCCAAATGTATTTTTTACATTTTCAGCAGTCTCAACCCAACCTTCTTTACGAAGCTGTTCAACTCTACCAAGAAAATCATTACCATGTTGATAAGGATTGTCACCACTACCCCAAGGATATCGACCAGATCGTCTGGGCATACCATAGTGCTCCAAAGAATCCTCTTCAGATGCAACTCCATAATATGTCATGATTTCTTCGGCTACTGGATTCATGGTTACACCCCCTCATATTTAGATAGCATTGTGTCCAGATGTACAATTTTGTTCATGACTTCTCTAACCTCTTCGGGATCAGGCTTGTGATACAAAATTTCATTATTTTGATAAATTCGTAACTCAATCTCAATACTTTCTGGTTTAACTTTATATTCCAAACAGAATAAAGCGGCATACACCATAAGCTGTTCAATATGAGCCTCTCGTTTACCAGTCTTCAGATCATGAATTCGTAACACGTTGTTTCGAAAAGATATAGCATCAGCAGTTCCAAAAAATCGAATGCTATAAAATAAAACAACCTCTGTATCCATCTTAAAACCAATAGCATCGTTTACATATGCATAAATGGTTTTCTTGGATCGAGGTTGTTTTATACCTAAGTCTATAGTTTCTTTGGCCCACGCGTGCATTCGTGTTCCTCTTTCAGAAGCCTTTTTGTTTAAATATACGTCCAGCGCTTTCTCATCCGAATATCGAAGCCAAGAACTGGAGCTCGCACTAAACGGAGCATGCAATCCTTCAAGGGTAGAATGTCTGTTGAATTCCATTTAACACTTCCTCCTTATTCTCGGGATATACGAAAGATGAAAACGACATGTCATTAAGTCGTTTTACATAATATTCTTGATTGGGTTGTTTTTTAGCATTTTTATCACGTTTGGCTTCAAGCACTACCCATTTGTTTTTATAAAGAATAGTCCAATCCGGAAAGCCTTGAATATAACTGGAATCATTTTTAAGAATGATGCATCCAGGATATAGCTTCCGAATTTCATCCATTAATTCTTTCTGAAATTTGGATTCGAGTTTACTCATAGTAGCCTCCTTCTAATAAAAAACAAAAGAAAATCTTCTTCTCCCTATAACAGGGCATGTTTTTTTCGCGAATTTGTAAACTGCTAAAATGTTAACCAAAATATCGAAACTCATCAGTAGAGCAACCTAATGCTTTCGCAATCTTGTCTACATTGTAAAAACTCGGTGTAGCCTTTCTTGAAATATATCGACTGATCATTGCTTGTGTTATTCCGGTCGCCTCAGACAAATCATCTTGCGTCCATCCCTTTCGATACATGATCTTTTTTAATCGCATACTGAATTCGATTCTATATTCTTCCTCAGACATATTGTTACTATCTCTAGGAAGCTTACGAATTGAATTGTTGGTATTGTCATATAAAAATGCTCTTCCGTCATCTAACTTAGCAACTAATTCAGATCGACTATGATTGTAATACTCAACTGTCGATTCAGCTAATGACGGAAAAAATGCTTTGAAATTCTCGAACATATTTGCAAACATAAAAAATGCTCCTTTCATACGTCTAATTACGCTTTGGTCAAAAACCCACTTTTGTAAGCCACTTTTCTTTATTTTATAATTTTATATACTATAGTATATATTTTTCTATTTTTATGAAAATAAGAAAAAAAAGTGGGCATTTGACCACAAAACCAATTTTTAACCCAAAATAGGCTATTTTAGGGCAAAAAAGGCCCAAAATATATACTATAGTATATAAAATTAGCCCAAATCTCTGCCCACTTTTATCGACCAAAAGTGGCCATTTGCCCACTTTTTTGACCAAGATTTGACCAAGACCCTAAAAAAATACCTCTGGTCAAAAACAAAAGTGACCAGCCCACTTTGAAAGTGACCAAAAGTGGCCGCAAAAAAGCTAAAAAAAGAGGGCCAGTAAACTACCGACCCTCCTCAAAATTACTCCTTGGAATCCATATTATCCGTATTTTTTGCCCTATTTTTCATCTTATACTCAATACGATCAATGGCGTTTCTTACAGCCATGAAGCTGAGTTCAGGATGCTTATCCTTATACACGTTAATCGCAGAAGTTCTGTAACCACATCTCAGAAGATGTTCCACAGAAGGATTCTCAATCTCCTTAATAATGCCCTTACAAGTTTCCGCATATTCTCTCAAACGATCATAGTCGTCGCTCTTAATATATTCGCCATCATGGAGCATAGCCAATCTAGCGATCCCAAAATTGTTGATTACGTTACCAGTAGTGGTAGTAAAATAAATCTTCTTAAATTCCATAAATATGTACCTCCAAAAATATTAATTTAACCGATGAGATGAATCAAACCCTCGGCAATACAAACGATACCTGCAAAAGCAAAATAAAAAATTGCGCCAGTGATCACAATACTTACAAATTTTTTCATGTTGTACTCCTTTTCATTTTCTTATCATAATCTAGCAACCAATTAGCCGTAGCCATTTTTTTAGAATCTCTTAAAGGAAGGGTATAACCCGTAGAATGGTCAAAGTCCTTAAATATATCGTAGAATGGTAGACTCTTAGAAATCTCAGGATATGTATTCTGAAGCTCCTCAAGTTCTATTGCCCATTTACTCCATTGAGCATCGGAAATTATGTTGTCGTTAAACTCGTAATAGATTATAGAATGAATCCAAATTTGCCGACGTCGCTGCATAATCAATCCAGCAATTTTAACATTCTGTTGATCCATAATGATGTTTACCTTTTTTGCGATTTCGCGTATTAATTTTTTTTACACTTAACAACATATTCAATCGCTAAGTTATCTGCTTTAGACGGTTTAGCCGAATTTTTCCGTTCACGATATTTTTCAACCCAAACGTTATATTCTTCACAATTATCATGACAAGTAGAACTACGCTTATTGCAGTTATAACAAGGACTCATATCATACCTCCGTATGTTTCTTCCATTCGTCCAGATCTACACCAATCTCTTTCAGTTTACGTGTACACAGCCAAATATCATCCGAACTATCAAGCTCGTATCTAGCGATCAGATCTTTTACAGACTTTCCAAAATGAATATAGAAGTCTTTCAAACGTTTCGATCCAAATCCGAATTGCTCATGAAGCTCCCACAAAATAATTGCAGAAATCTCATCCTCACTTTTACTCAGATATTCGGCAAACTGTCTCTGAATTTCTAAATCCATCGCCTTCTTTTCAGCAGCTGTCAAGGTAGCTCCGTACACACGCCCGTTGGATTTTTTGACAATCATTTAAACTCTTCCTTTTTTATATATTCACACATTCGTTCGCACTTTAAAGCATATTTACAGCTGATTGTCGTTTCCGAATGAATTATCACATCATCAGCGTAACCAAATACTTTGCGAATATGGGGTTCAAATTCGGGACAATTTTGGCAATAATCTTTAACCTGAAGTTCGATCATTTATAGCCTCCGTTAAAATTCTCGTATCGTATAGCTACACCCTCAACGTTTTCAGTGCGATCAACTATAATGATCCTGTCTGAAAAATAATACGGTAGTACAATGACGCCATCTTCGAGTTCTTTTAGAAGGATTTCTTGGAGTTCCTTTCGTTTTTCTTCGGGGATAGACCGATTGATTTTAAATATCAGCACTTTACTCATTCCTCATCTGCTTTCAGCTCTTTAGAAGAAAATGCATTGACGTTACCACTTCTATTAATTGCTTCTACCATATCATCGCACATCGGGATATTTTTGAATGGTTGACCAGTAATCAACTCAGAATATGGCAGAGTCTCGATCCATTCACAGAAGGTATGCCACTCATCAAGCTTATGATTCTTGCGGGACTTATACATATTCGCCAGAACTTCGTAATTCAACATAACATTACGAGTCTGATTGTAAGAGCTAGGCAGAAGCTGGATCATCTGCCACCAAAGTTTCTTCTTCCTTTCGCCAGCACCTACCCACATCAAATATACTTCTCGATTCCTGTTCAAAATATCAATAAGAGGTTCGAGACCAAATGTGACAGACTCTGCGGTCAGATGTTCAGTTGAAAAATCCTCCAGACTAAATTCCTTGTCAGCAATTTTATGCATCGTCGAACAAGAATTTGCAACCGTACCGACCTTGTACGTATCAAATTCCTTCCACCAATATAACGGAGCAGTAATCCGAATATACACAGGTATCATTCTCATAAACTTCCTATGATCCGTACCAGCATTGGCTAGACGCTTCATAAGACTATAATCGTTTTTACCAGCACACCATTGGGTATTCAGTATCGGTGATGAATTAGGCGTGAATGTAGACGTGGGAAATCCTTCTTCGTAATGAGCGCAGCTTACACAACTCTCGTTAAAAAGACAACCCTCATGAATTTCCACACAATAACCACTATCGGACATTTCCCAAGAGTTGAGAGGATTACGCATTCCTTCAATAATAAACTCCATCTGATATTGGTTGGGTAAAACAACATGCTCAAGTTTAATCATTATTAAGCCTCCTTGATTATACAGTTCGGACATTTTTTATGTTTGGTAGGATCCACAAATATGTATTGTTCATCGTTACTGTCGAAGATATATCCACTTACTCCAGGAACCGTGTGAGTTCCACGAACATAAAATCGATCTCCGCAACTTTCGCAGGTAAACCAAAATTTTTTTACTTTGATTAAAGACATATCACCTTTCCCTCCGAATATACACATCCAGTCCCTTTCTATTAATATATTTCCGGTTAACCTGAATCTCTGGATAATCGATCACGCCATTCCCACAGGGAAAACTCAGCCAAATATCAAAGTCGGTCATCGCCTCCCCTTCCCCAACAAATTCCTCAGCTCGGTCAATAAGCTCCTGACCTGTAGCCTTAACCATTTCGACCATCTGTTCTTTGAAAGTCATTCAAATATCTCCTTCCTGTCTATGCAAAGACCTCTTGGTTTCAAAACCATCAGGATATCTAGCGCGAAGTTTGTTAATGTTAGTCTGCATCACGTCATCCAAATCAAGATCAAAAGCTGTACAAGCCTCAGCGATCATCCACATACAATCACCGAGCTCTTTCTTAATATGCTCCATGCTAATCGGATGGCCCTGATAAAACTTCTGAAAAATACCCGCTACTTCGCCTGCTTCAGAGCACAAGCCAAATACGGCATGCGCAGCCATATCCTCCTTTTGATCGCTACTAAAAGCAGAAGTTCTCATAGCCATTCTCTGATACGTAAATCCATTCATTTAGTTACCTCCTTATCTCATAAACGGGACTTGCTCGACATCCCCACCTTGAACTGTTACTGACTGCATGACGCATTTCCGCTCATCATCCCAATATAGAGTATCGAGAATGAAATCGATTTCGTCTTGAATCTCTGGCTCTGTCATTCTCATAACTTCGTACTGTTCCAAACCAACATTTTTACGAAGCCTCTGCATGACAGTCCCTGCCCACATTCTGAACTTACGAGCCTCAAGACGTCTACTAGCAAATAACGCTTCATAAATGCCAAGCTCATTAACCGCAAGCATCCAATGTGTCTTCCATTCGCCTCTTTTTCTACTGATATCTTTTCCAATTTCGTTTTTAGTAATATTCTTAACAGATTTATGGGTATTCAACGTCATTTCAAATGACCTTGAATCAGATCTATCTACCTTTGAAGGGTGGTTAGATGCTTCTACTAATACACGCTCAAGCATATCTGGAGTTAAACGCTGAGCAATTGCAGCCGTTCTCAATCTCAAAGCATCGCAAATATCTTTAAGGATTGCCCACCATTCACCATCGATCTCGACGAAGCGAATGTCATGTCCGCACCAGTTTTCAGTTTTAATCATTTTTTACTCCTTTTTCAATCGCCCCAAAAAGACTTCAAGATTTTTACATATGCATTGTAACAATCAGGACATAAGTCTCTTGTTACTCCCTTTGAACTATATCCTACTTTCCATTCTTTTGGTTTCTCTTCATAGACGTCATAAGTGGTATATCCACCATCGAGCTCTTTCGAATCGACTTTTCTCAAGAAAATACGCTCATGACATCTATCACAAATAACTTCTTTACCGATAGAATTCATAATCGAATATCCTCATCTTAACTGTTGTTTCTCAAATATCTAATCAGAATCCAAAGCAGCCATAAACCGCCTGTCAGTACCGTCAGAATAACATCTACAAAAACACCAAAACATCCACGTTTCTTCATTTTTCTTTTTCCTCCCAATATACTGGTTTATGAGAATATAAATTGACTGTCTGTGCCAAACAATCGTCACAAGGATCATCAGCTTCCTTCAGTTTCTCATGTTTACAAAACTGACAATACTGATCAAAATATACTTCCTTATAAATGTCTTCCATATCGTCCTCCTCCGAATCATTCGTAATATCATCCCACATTATCCAAATTACAACAATGATGCCTATGATAAGTATCGCTGCAAATAGCACTGTAATAATCAAAGAAGCTGCCGACCAAATGATTTCTAAAAGATTACTCATCGTTTATCACCCCACTTACCGATGCAAAAACATACAATAATATAAATTGCTAAAATAGAAACGACGCCCAACAGACTAATATACCAAGGGTAGCCTGAGATACGTACAAAATAATGCCATCCAGAATACGCAATTAAAAACGATAAAACATTAAGTGCATATAGTATCTTTTTCATTTCTTATCATCCCATCTTTTAATGCTAAATATCATGACCAAGTAATTAGCTAAAATAAAGAGGTCGCCCAACAGATTTACAACCCGAGGATAACCAGCAATACCTGCTAAACAACTCCATCCTGAATGTGCACCAAAAAATAGCAAAGTGCTAATTGAATAAAGTATCTTTTTCATTTTTTACCTTTCTTAATCGCATCTAATAGAAGAAGTCTTACACCCTGACATAGAGCGTAAATAAGTCTGTTCTGCCAAATATCATTGTTCTCTCGAATGCATGACATTCCGTTTTCCAGCTCGTCAATTACTTCAATCGCTGCTTCTCTCTGCATTTTTATCTGCCTCCCATGCGTGAATAAACAATTTCAAAGCTTCGTCTACAGTCAGGTTGCCAATTCCAAAATCATTTTCAGCATCAAAACCATGAGCCCACATTAAATCATTTTCATGTCCATAGGTATATTTATTGATTTGAACATTACGATAACCACCACAATCAGGATACGTAATAGACCATCCATCCAAATGTCGAACAAATTCGTGCGGAATATTGAGTGCGTGCAATTCGTCGTTCAATCTCAAAATATTTTTATAACTCAAATCGATAGGTAGAATATTAACTCCGAAAACATAATTATACATAGTTATCCCCTTTCACCATTTAACCCAGCGGGTTTCATTGAACTGTCGTTTTTCTCGAAGTGCCTTACTGATTGCTAGATCGATTCCTGATCGTGTTTTAAGATGATAGTAATATAAGTCTCTGAATGGGGTATTAAGCCTATCGATTCTTCCAGCTGCCTGAGACACTGTTTTGTAGCTATAGGACTGAGAATAGAACACAATGGTGTCAGTCGTAATGCAATTCCAGCCCTCGGCTCCTGCCCCATAGTTAACTAGATAAACCCATGAAGATCCATCGGGCACAGGTTGATGCTTGTGACCATTCCATTCAGCGATTTTGACATTAATCCCATAGAACAGCTCCTTCAAAATATCAAGCTCGTAATCAAAGTTGTAAAAGACGATCATTTTAGGATGTTTCTCGAATATCTCAAGTAAAGCAACTTGCCGAGACTCGTCTGAATTAACAATTTTCCGCAAGACATAGCAAAGACCAGATGCTTGCTGGATAGGTTTATTCGCGAATACAATATATTGTCCGTCTTCCGGTTCGAAATTCCATTCTGGAAATATAGGTGTAACATCGCCCGCTGAAATATCACGACCCACGAGAAGTGCATTAGGATTATCTTGAGTACAAAGCAGATAACCTTGATTGTATGGATCAGATCGGGTTTTAATTGCATCCTTATACTTCGAAATATCATACCGTACGTACACATCCTCATGATGGGGTATTGTCTTCCTTGAGAAATCCATGTCAATGAGGATTCGATTACGAAGTCTAATGAGTCGTCCAGTGTTAATATATTGGTCGATTTTCGGATACTTCGTAAACCGAGAGTAGATAATATGCTCTCTACTGAATTCTGTTTTGTTCTTGTAGAATCCGTTTGCTATGAATACTGGAATATACTGTTCCCAGGTATCACCCGGAGTAGCAGAAAGGATTATCCAATTGTTACCCCGGGCAATTTTTAAAAATGACTTTACCCAAGCCCCAGAACCAGTCACTCGATCCTCATCAAATATAAAGAATGCTCCTGTTACATCGGCATATTTCTTTATGTTGTTCCAAGAATCTATTACTACTGTATTTCCATAAAACGTATTGTGCTCTGGGTGAGGCGAAATACGATAGTTCGCTAATTCACCTACCCATTCCAAAGAGTCACGTTTCATAGCAGTAGTGATAATATATAGGTCCTGAGGTTTACGATCCATGGGTTTGTAATTCGGATCAAAACTACCTCCGTTTTCTTTAAAATAATAATAGAGGCCGGTCCTAGACTTGCCAGAACCGACCCCGCCGTTTAAGATGCAGCCATTTCGCATTTTCTTGACCGCATCCATTTGGTAGTCATATAGAAATGGTTTCTTTTCTTTTTTAGGAATAGTCTTCATCGACCACACCAAAAACCTTTAGCATAAGATTAATAAGCTTTTCGTCGGATACAAGAGATTTCTTTCGTTCCTCTTCCTTAGGAAGAAACTTCTTGATTTCCTTATAGTAATCCTTAGTATTGCCGAGCGCTTTTTTAGCAATCGCCATTGCAATACCCTTTTCGCAATCGAATGTATCACGCTTCCCGCATTTCACGACGGTCTTGGTATCGTCGTCCCAGAATACAATTGTTGCTGGATTGTTAAAGATGACCTTTCTGATTGTAAACTCATTTTTAATTCGTTTTCCCGATTTGATGACGTTAAGATATTTCGGATCAAGACAGTAATCATATTTTTCGTTTTTATAACTAACTGCTACAAGAGGGGCGCCTGCGGAGTTTAACTTAACATATTTCACAACGCCAATCTCATTTCTGAGATGATTATAGGCGTTACCAGTGTATTTAACGGTATACCCAGGTTTAAATTTGTTCTGTAACGCTTCAAGCTTAGCTGCATTTCGATCATACTCGTCAAGTACGATCTTAGTATCAATAGCATATCCATCGAGCTTCTGGGTCCAATAGTCTTTCATATTCATAAGTAGTTCCTCCTTAAATATATAAGAGCCTGGTTAGGCTCAGGTTGACTTGTTAATAAAGATCTCTTTCATATACAGGAAATGGATACCACACATCCCCATCAGAATCGATCTTGTTTAATTCCTCGCATTTTTCTTTAGCAGAGACATAATTGTTAAATATCACAGGGTAAATTTTGTTTGTTATTCGTCCATTTGAATAAGTTCTAGCGCAAATATATTTCATGTATACACTTCATCCTTTCATAAAATATAAATGGTGCCCATGACGAGATTCGAACTCGTAATCCTAAACGGCACTGGATTTTAAGTCCAGAGTGTATCCCAATTCCACCACATGGGCATATGGTGCCCCTCCTGGGATTTGAACCCAGAACCTTCCGATTATAAGTCGGATGCTCTAACCGATTGAGCTAGGAGGGCTTAACCATAAAAATAAAGAGAAGAGCCTCAACTATTGCTAGTCAAGACTCCTCTCTTGATTAAGTGTCAAATATCTCTTTTAGCCATTTGGCCTGCTCCAAAGTGTATCCCTCTTTTAATAATTCTTCAATTGTTAAATTAGGAATATGTTCTTCGTACCATGCTTTAATAGCACCCATATCTTCTACACTCCTTTCCATTAAAGGGAGTGTTTATATCGCGTAAACATAAAAGGAAAGACACCATGTTTCAGGTGTCCTCCTTATGTATTACTTGACCTCCATGCCTTCTCTCTCGATCATATCGAGGAAGGCTAACCTGGATTCCATGCTATTGTGTCTATCTTTTATGGATTCGATGTAATCCTTACGCAGTCCGTATCTGTTATCCACTGCGAATACTCTCTTGATAGAAGGATGTTCAACCTTCATACGCATAGCGCATTCTTTCAGTTCTCTAACAGATAGGTCCCGCGAATGGATAACCCAATAACGGATAGTACAATACTGCACCTCCGGTCCGCCTACCCCGTACAAAATGATCTGTTTATTTTTCATGCAAGTCATCTCCTTTCATAAAGGAGTATGTAAATCTCGCGTTTTAGAACGGGAGTTCCCCAGGATATTCTTCTTCAGCAAATCTTGCTGCAAATCGGTCTACTTCCTGGACAACCTCAATGGACTGCAAATATGCAGTACGTCCTGTCTTACCATTGACTTCCCAATCATAAGGACGAATATCCATGTTGACATTAATGATGTCAACATCGTCCAAACAGCTAATAGATTCTTCGTCCAGACGATTCATCTTCTTACCAGTAACCAAATAACAACGAGGACCTCGTTCGTTAAATTTCACCTTAACTGGCAAATACATAAACGGAGCATCGCCTTCGTCACGAGGCGGTTTAATTTTAACATTCCAACCTTCTTCGATAAGCGCATCGGCTACTTCCTGACTATTAATAATAACCGCAAAATTACGGTCTCCTTCTCTGTTAAATTTAGAAGGTGCGCCACTAAAATTACGATAGATGATACGAGCTTCGTCGATCTGAAGGATACCTCTCGGTGCAAAAGTTACGTTCATAGTTTTTAATCTCCTTTTAAATAAAATTGAAAAAATTGAAGAGCCTGCGTTATAAACACAAGCTCCTCTTGTTGTTAACCAAAAATACTTTTTTTGTGAACTTTGAAGTAAACAAACTCTACTACATCAGGAAGATAATCAGGTTCAACTTCATCCGAAGTCTGATATCTTCTGGCCACACAACCGATACCATTAATGTCCTTATAAACAATTGTCAGTTCGTCGTCAATGACCCCCCGCCAACAATGGTGTTCATCAGGAATATAAAACGTGGTTCCGATTTTTGCATTCAGAAGGTCGTTAATATAGATCTTCAGATTCTTTTCACCTTCCTCATAGTTCTTCCATTTGAGAATATAGACAGGTTTCTCTTCAATAAACTTCACTTTTTCCATCATAATATGTACCTCCTTTGGTTTCCCATAAAGGAGCATGTAAAATTCGCGTTAGCGAACATCAAATGGAGTCACATTATCCCAAGGTGGTTCTGAAGTTTCCCACGGAGAAATATAAGGATCGTCTGAAACAAACCATTCGAAATCTCCGTATTCAGAAATAGTATCTACAGCAGCATCGATAAGTTCGTCATAATATGCCCGATCAATATCATCTTCTTTGCCAAGAGATTTAACCATCTCAGATTCAAGCCAACGATACCCCTTCGAGCCAGTAGCAGCATATTTTTTACCGTCATTAACACGATATAACATACCGCCGTTATGATCAGATTTGATAGGACAGAACTGACCAACTCGTCCAACGAAATGAAGATCATGACCGTCATCAATCAACGGTCTGAGTTCTTCAATGCGTTCGCAAATAGGTTCACCATCGGGATCATTAGGATCTAACTTATTCAGCTGTTTCATGAGTTTTTCTGATTCTTTTTCATATTCAGTCACATCAGGAAGATTCTCATTGAGGTCCAAATATAAATCACCCTTGGATACTGCGAATGTTTCACACATGTCCTCAAAGACAATATCTTCATGACTGAACAACTTCTTGAACAAATATGGAACGGCAAATTGTTTGCCTGTAGCAGTCCATTCGCCAGCATGTTTACCGTCCTTATACTTGGCAATATAAACTGCGTCGTTAACTAAGCACATTCGATCATATGTAGCTTCATGTTCAAATGTATAACCATACCGTTTACCAAAGTCCATTACAAACTGAATAATATCAGGAGTTGCATCAGGAATCTTGATCGAGTCGGTCTTAATATGAGCAACAGTGAAACCTCGTTTTTGTACCTCATGCTTGAGATCAATCATAAATAAGGCTCCACGTTTGGCTACAATATTGTCCTTATTCCGGACATCACGAAATGCATTGTCAAAATTTGCAGCAGTCAAACCATATACAGAATTGATAGCTGTCTTCAATGCGTCTGCAAGTTGCTTCGACGTCATTTCGCCATCCTGTACTTTCTTGATATAAGGAGTCAATTTGCCATCCAGCATATTGTCGACAATATTCCATGCTTCGTGCTTAATATTCACTCGGCCTTCTACAATTTCTCGGAAAGCTCTTGTAAATTTGGGTCCAAACAAACATTCAGCGATTGTACTATGAGGATGCATAGAAGCAATATCAAGCAATGCGACATTACCATGAATACCGGGTTCTGCGTATACATAGCCGCCTTCCCCTACTTCCTCGTCACAATATGTTGACACACCGCCTTCGTATTTGTATCCAGGAAAATATGGCAGTAGACTCTCAGCTTCACCATGTGGTTCTGCCATCATCTCAGGACAAGCTTCTGTCAAGAAATCTTTTACTTCCGAATCCAATTCGTAGACAGGCTCAGCTAAATTTCTATAACAGAATTCACTTTGAGGATTCTTATTCGTCCCAAATATAATTCTGGTGGTGAGTGTGTTAGTGGTATCATTGACTGTTAAACCAGCTAAATCAGCAAGAATTTCTCTAGCAGTCCAGTCAGCAGATAAATAGTCGAATGCTGCTTCAGTCGCAATAACGTCGTTATCACAGTATTCTGCTACCTTAATCCACTGATCTTCAGGAACAGGCTGATCCCAAGGAAGGCCGAGTTCTTGGTGATGAATACCCATCTCGATTTCAAGCTTCTTAAGCGATTTCTTATTGCCGGCAGAAGCGAAATCATAAATATCAGTATACGAGATATTGTAAGCTTCTCTGAAGAATGCTCTTCTATCGTTACCGATGATTTTTTGAGACAAGTTATATAATTGCTCGTTAGTATAACCGATTAGTCGCCCATACAAAATATGATTGTCATACCGTCGGCAGTTGAAGCCTACAAGTTTAAACTTTATAAGTTCTTCAATATCGGACGGAGATGGATTGATCATTCGTACAACCGGTTTATCTTTCCCTCGGATCTTCCAGTTTACCAAGAACAAGTTTGGAAATACTTCTACGTCGTAAAATATGATTTCACCATCAGATTCAACATTAATAGAAGGTTCTTCCGATTTAAACTGCATTTTACCAACAAGTTTAATACAGTAATCTGATTGGTTAGTGCTGTTAGCAGCAAACGCATAAATTGCATTTTTCATGTCAGATACGTCGTAAATTAAACCGCTAGAATATGCATCGTCTAAAATCTTATAGATGAAGTCAACATTCGGTTTTGTACCTGGATGAATCTCTTTATTCAGACATCGTTTAATAGTTGTCCGAAGTCCTTTTTCGGTTTGTACAACATCCTTATTTATCATTTTTTCTCCTTTTAAAGGTAGCCCAGAATTAATAGTTGCTATCGGAAGGTTGTTACATTTAGTAAGCATTCGTCGAAGTGAACTGTTACCATTGAACACTTTAACTTCTATATTATCATCATAAATACGGCTAAGTTTAGACACATCACCGCTGTAAATATAGTGTAGATGAATGCCAGCACCACTTTTACTAAGCTCACTATAAGTAGGAGGCCAAGTAGAAGCAGCAGCAAGATTAAGATCAAAGTCTTTTTCTCCTTTCTCATTTTTGATATCAAAATCGATAACAATATGATTCTCTGGAACTTTGACATAATGAAGCTTATGTGTATCAAGTTCTGATAATTTTGTGGTTACATTATCCCAATAATTTGCTGGTGTACCATTCTTCGAAGAATATTGTGCAAAGCAGTTTGAACAGTCCTTATCAAATATAGACTCTTGCTCTCTGAAGTCGATGAGTTCTACTTTGTTTTTCTCATTTTCACTCCCGGGATTTTTTTCAGTTTCGAATTTATCGGTTCTGAATCCTGAGTAGTAACTTCTCACTCTAGAACCATCTTCGAGATTAAAACGTTCGTTGAATTCTCGAAAATAGTTTTTAAGTTCTTCTTTGAAGTTTCTCTGAGAATATGGATAAGGTACCTTTGCTTCTTCACAATATACTTTATACATCTCCCATGCAGCCTTAAGAGTTGTACCATCCTCTTTCTTGAAAATATGATAGGAGTCGACAACAAAGTTATAGAAGTCATTAGATGCACTCATCATTGTGGTAGGAATATAGTTGTCGTAATATCCCGGGTTACTCAAATATACTTCTCTGCAATGATAAGCGATTGCTCCCAACTCAAAATTAATCTGCTTGACGACAGTTGTGTATTCTTTCTGACTTAATTTGTTTCCAGATGGAGAAACATCAATAAGTCTTCGGATAAGACCAGATTTACCGTCTGTAATCTTAACCGGCTTATTAGTTCCCATGAACAAGAAAGATTTAAATCGGTTAGAATATGTTGACTTGAACTTTTCATTAACAGTCATTAACTCATGGGACACCAAGCTATTAAGTCTGGTGTTATCCTCAATACGAGATAAATCGCCATCATGTTGAATCGCCACAAGAGGATTTGTCTTGAATGCCTCCAACGCAAAAGAGTTACTAGACGATCCCAATGCTTTCGCATCAAAGACCGAATAGTAACCCTCAAATAATTGTTGGATAATATTGAGTACAGTTGATTTACCTGTACCAGCTGCGCCATACAGTACCATGAATTTCTGTATGGTTTTGGAATCGCCAGAAACAACAGAGCCAATAGCCCACTCGATCTTATGTCTTTCCTCCGGAGAATATAACGTTGACATAAGTTTATCGTAAGCAGACAAATCACCAGCTTCAAGCGGATAATTTAGTCTTTTACTGGCATAATCATTTTTAGTGGTTTCAGTATTCGAGAATATCAATGTTTCGTCTAACATATGAAAGGAGTCCCGCATTTGCTTTTGACAATATTTATGCCATTTATCAATCATGCCGGTGTCCCCGTCTCGTGTATACATGACTCTAATTGTCTCTGTAGCTTCATAATCTCCTTGTTTATAAAAATTATAAAGCTCATCATCAATAAGTCGAAGAGCATCTTGCTCGTCTGTAGACCACAAACCTCGTTCGTCGTCCCAAATTGCGTAGAAATCGCCACCACGGATCATCAAATCAGAGCTTTTTTTAATCATAAACGTTGGATAGATTTCAGTTACATCTTTTTTAGGATGTCGTATTGAAATCTTCAAAAAATCAATCATTACATTTACCTTTCTCCTTTCGCAGCGTTTCTATCATTGAAATAATTATCCGATAGTATCCAAGTAAAGACAAAGCTGATGCCAGATTTCAAGTTTTCGTAAATCTTCGTCACAATTTCTCACCGTGAACAATCCGCCTCGGCCGTTTGGCGAATATTCTCTTTTGAGAAATCGATGAATAGCTTCGTCTACATATTCTCTATCGAAATTAGAATCATACATCGATCCTAAACCTAGATTTGTGATCATCCCCCAGAACCATTGACCAGTCCTATCTCCTAAACGAGGATCATCCATGATGGTTTCTTCGCATCTTATGGCCAATCCAACCATCATTTCTAGAACGCTGCAAGGACCGTCCAAATATCTAGGACTGGTAGAATATTCATGTGCAAAACGGTACCGCAAGTCCATACCATCTTCGGCTCGATTTCGGTCCTTTCGAACAGAATATATGAATTCAGTGTTATGCAAGTGCATCAAAAGTTTTCTATACGAAATATCTTTTGCGAAACGATTATGACACATCAAATCATACAACCATTCAAAATACTTGTTGATAATATCATTCATCGCTCATCATATCTCCGTAAGTCTCGAAGAATTTCATAATCGGTTTGCATAGCGTCATTTCTTACAAAAACACTATCTTCTTCGTATTCACCGAAGTGGCTTGCGAAATCCTTGCCAACCAAATCATCAATATCTTCGGGGTCAATAGGTTCGTCCATATCGTCAGTCAGAACTCCGTCTGCATAATATGTCAGACTAATTACATTGTATTCGTCGTTATCATCGAATTCTTCAGGACTAACCACATAAGGTCTATCGTGTTCCATGTCTGAATCCTCCTTTCTAAATTTTTCTAATGTATATTTTGTATAGCTACTAGATCTATCTTCATCTGTACGATCCTCATTGATGTTGAGATACTTATGCTCTTTCAAAAGAGTTTCATAGTCATAAATATCGTGGTTGATATCATTGACGTCATCATTATGCTTAATGAAGTTTTCGACAGTAGCCGTATCATCTGGAGTCTGATCATTTTCAACTTTCTTCTCTCGTTTAGAAAATGTCTCCTTCACAGAATCAATTTCTTCCTGAGCAATTTGCTCGTATTTAGTCTTTACCAGTTTCCAGGTAACTGCGGAGCCAATGGCGGCCCCAACAGCAAACATTACAAAATTAGCAAATACCTTTTTCATTTTAGTTCTCCTTTTAACTTAGACTAATATTTAAGTTTCTATTGTCTTCGTTCGATATTTTCTTACCAATAGATCCATAAATTCTAGTTATAGTATCCAGGTTATCATTAAATCTTTCAAGAATATCATCAAGTTGACCGTCGAACTTCTCGGCAACTTTCTCTCTAGCATCTTCTCGTACAGCATCTCTAAGGTCTTTAACATCGATTTTAGCAACTTCATTAGTTACTTTCTCCGTTACAGACTTACGAATATCCGGATATATAGCTTTTACTGCGACACGTACTTCATTGTCAATATCGTTTCGGATATCTTTCGATACTTTACTAACTGCGTAATCTACTTCATCCCGTACCTTCTTTTCTACAGCTATATTAATTGCTTCCTGAACAATTCGATCCGGAATATCTACGTCAATGTTTTTCGCAATATTGTCAATGGTCGTGTCTAAGCGTTCGCAAATATCAGTTAATTTTTTACGAGACCCGATGGCATAACCGATGGCAACGAGTCCTACTACAAAACCTCCTAAACCTATTAATAGGTTGATATTATTTTCTTTCATCATAAGTCTCCTCTTTTAATGTTACGACGGTAAAAGCTAGACCGCCAAAAAGTAACGCAGCACTCATGAGAATCCCTCCTGCAATGTGACGTTTTTTCTTCGTATCTAACGAATGATCTAACACAGATAAGATCCTCTCAAGTCTATCCATTATTGCCTCCTAAGTTAATTGGATAAAATAACAACCCCACTTAGCAAACAAATACCAGCCATAGCTGCTAAAGTATAGGAAACGACAGATAATTTGTTATTCATTATCTTTCTCCTTTCGATTGTTATTTTCCGGTTTGTATTTAAATTCAGCAGTAGCTGGAATAAAATATTGTCCAGCCACTTCTATAGATTCTAACCAACCAAACTTTACATAGGCGAAAATAGTTTCCCAACCTACGTTCATTTTCTTCGCGGTTTCGTCGATTGTCAAAAAACCTGTCAATCTACCGTCTTTCCAAACAGGCTCATCTTCAAGATGATTTTCGAGAATATAAAGAATTAGATCTCTTCCTGTCATAAAATACTATCACTCTCCAATTCAATATCCAAACAGCCATGGATAATCCATCATATCTTGCCATGGGTTATCAGTAAAAGGACTATCTAGTCCAAAACTTCAAAACTCGTCAAGAATATAACCATCCACATTGAAATCGAGCAAGATAGATCTTTCATAACCATTCACAAAATCACGAGCCTTTTCGTTGTAAATATCATAGATACCGAAATCTACATAGTTTGCACCAGTCGGATTCTTTTCGTTATAAATCCAACCGACAACTTGTCCGGCCTGAGTCTTAGGAATACCCAGCATGTCATAAACTTCATTCAGGAACAAATATCCTTTAGACTGCAAGCGTTCGTTTGCGTAATCCTGCTGACGTCGCAAGAACATAAGATTATGTTCAGGATCTTTACACCAACCAGTGCAACCATCGTCATAGAATTTAGCATATTCACTAATATCTCTATCCGTTGTTGCATTAACAGTTTTGTTTACGGTAGATTCAGTACCATCTTCATTAGTAACAGTTTCTTTAACATCTTTCGCTTTGATATTATATTTCAGTTCATGATCGAGTTCTTTACCGAATCTTTCAACAACACGACCGCGATAATCTTTAAAGCCCTTATCGACAGCTTTATAAGCAGCAGCAAGAGCCAAATTTCTCTTACGCAAAATATTATGACCGTTAACAATGGCACCAATAGATACTGCACCAAGAATTACTGCTGGAGCATAAAGCTTTGCAAGTTTAACACCGGTCTGAGTATAAACAATAGTGAGATCCTTCTTAGAATCTTCTTCCGTATATTTTTCAGAGAAACCCTCAGTTTCTACATAATTATGGATCTTATCGATATTCTCCTTAGATTCTTCGAGAATAGTGTTCAGCTTAGTGGTTGCTTTACATGCCATAACAGCACTAGCAACAGTGCCTACAATACCCGCGGTCATCAAGATTTCGGGGCTATGCTTTTTAAATTTCAAACCAACTTTGTGAAAAGTTCTTGTGATGCTGTTTTTCATAATTAGTTGTTCTCCTTTTCAATAATATTCCATAGGGCGTTCACACAAGTATCCAGATCGTAATTATCAATTACATAATCTGTGTATTCATCTACCTTTGCAAACCATTCTTCATCGGTTTTAAGACGCTTGTATACATCATCGAAATTATCTCCGCGATCAAGCATACGATACATGCGATGCTTAACATCGACTCTAAGCCTTACAATCACAGCTTTCTTTGGCCCGTGATATGCTTCTTTAAAATATCCAATGCCTGCCGGATCGATAACATAAATATCACTGTTATTAACCTGATCCTCTGTAGCGCAATACAAGTTTTTGTTGTATCTCGTGAACGCCACCACGTTTTCAAGTTTATCGAACTCTTCTTCAGACACAAAAATATGACCAGGTTCGTCCGGATATCTAGGGGGTCTGGTCGTATAAGAAAAAACCTGTTTTAAGCCACGTTCTTCGCACAACTTATTAGTAACTGTCGTTTTGCCAGATCCAGATTCTCCCACTAACAAAATAATAGTATTCATCAATGCCTCCTTAATCAATAGGAATAGCACGAGGCAGTTCAAGAATATAACCACCACCTCGTTCTCGTACAGCTTTGGCATTACGAATATTCGTCCAGCCGTATTTGTTGTCGGTATATGCACTGCTTTCGCCAACCAAATCACACAAATCGGCGACTGTAACCATTCCGTACATATCAATAAGCTCGTCCATGTGAGTCAACACTTCTTCTGCTTCACCGCGACTATCTAAAATGAAATCCCGATCAAACGAATATCTAGATCTACTTCTAGGCTCGTCTCTCCTATTATCTCTATCGTAATAACTACGATACGAAACTCGATCAGAGACGCCGGAACGTTTTTTGCCGCTAGTTGATCCATAGAGGATCATATCGATACCATCTCGAACAATATCAGAAATTGCCTTCTTTACAGCAGGAACTAGTACGTCCATAAAGACATAGCTTTTAACATTAGCTGCATCCTCGGCAATAAAAATATCTTTGAATTTTGCCACTTCACTCTTTTTCTTTGACCTAACTTTACCAGTGACTACTTTTTCTACTTTTTTACGCTGATCTTTTTTAAGATCTAATTTATGTTCAGCCATTCTTCATCCTCCTTTGACAAAAACAAAAAGGAAAGCACCCTGTTACAGGTGCTCCCCTTTTTTATGAAACTTATTCGTCTTCATTTTCTTCTTCGGTTTCATCATTATCTTCGTCGTCAGTAACGTCGTCCAAATAATCGTAATCGTATCCCGAATCATCCTTAGTTTCATCGTTATGGTTTGCTACTGCTTTCCCAATAAGAATAGCTCCACCAATTGCGATTGCTCCAACAAAGGCTGCTGCTGCAACAACTGCCTTGCCAGAACTCTTCATAGTGTTAACAATCTTATTCATCATAGTTTCCTCCTTAACGTTTACCTCAGTCTCTTCGCTTTCGATAACAGTTCCGTCTTTGTCCATGACAATAACTTTCTTTTCTTCCATGATAATTCTCCTTTAATAAAAATAGTTTTACGGATAGTTCCTCATAACATGGCGTGTAATTTTCGCGCGTTTAGAGAAACTTGGAATATCCATAATTTGGAGCAATTCCGTATTCAACAACTACGCATGGAGTACCATCGCTCGCAAGATGAGACGAGAACTCCAATTTAATCAGACCGTCGTCTATATTCCAGCCTAATTCATCACCGATACTAATATGATCTAATCCTAATTCGTCATAGAACTCATTAAGTGAAATATACATATCACTTAGCATTCTTCTATTCAATTCGTTTTCGGCTTTCTTGATAATATCCATATCAGATCTAAAGTAGCGACCGGAAATACTGTCAAAGCATAAAGTGTTTCCTTTTTCAGTAATAATCACTTCGTTATTATTAACTGGCTGCTTTTTAATTTTGTCTTCTGCTACTTTCTCTCGGATCACTTTTTCCTTCTCTTCGCCAATTGTCTCAACAACTTTATCCTTATATTCGGTCAAAGCCGTTTCGGATAATTTGTAAGCGGCAGTCAGAGCAGCATTACGACGAAGATTAACTGAGCTTGCCCCAATTAAGCAAGTAACAGATGCCATTGCTGTAACAGCAGCTGGAATATATGGTTTCCATGTAGTCTTCACAACCTCCATCTTGGTAAGAGGCTCATTTTTTTCTTTCTCAGCCTCTTCTAATAAAAGCATTGCTTTAGGTGTTGCTTTTACTGCAAGTACACCAGCCGTTACCATTCCGGCGATACCAATACCAGTTAAGATCTCTGGACTACGTTTGGAAATACTTGTAGTTACTCGTTTGACTAATTTAGTCGCATTATTTTTACCCATGTTTATCTCCTTTCATTTAGCAAAAGAAAAAGAGAAAGCCAATGGCTCTCCCTTATTTCTTCTGAAGGTCTTTCTTCAATTCATCCAATAATTCAGCTTTCATCGCCTTTCTGTTGTCTGACTCTACTTTGCTGGATAACAGTGTTCCTGCTACACCAAGCGCGGTAACTGTCAAAGACAAAATTTTTGATGCGTCGAATTTGATTTTCATAAATATCATTCCTCCTCATAATAGCGAATGTAAACTTCGCGCTAATATGACTATAACCGTTGATTTCGTCACCTGCGTACGGATTATTAATAATCCTTATAATCCGCAACCGGAGGTAATTGAATATAAATAATAGTACATTCTAAACCATCATCCATTACCACCTTTTCGTGACGAAAGTCGAGCCAAGAACTCCAATACATTTCAAACATTTCACCAACGCACCATCCGAGTTCATTACCATATTCAGTTGTTGGAATATCCAGAAATTCGTAGAACTGATTTAAACATGCGTACGAATCGTTAGCTAAATTTCTATTAAGATTGTATTCGGCCCTTAAAACGTTCTCGATTGTTGACTCAAAATATCGTCCAGAGAACTCATCGTAAAATAGTTCTTTTCCGTCATCTACTTGAATATCATTTTTTACGTATTCATCTTTGGCTAATTCTCTACGAATTTCTTCGTTTGCACCCTCACCATATAATTCTCCTACTTTCTTTTTATATTCTTTGTAAGAATTATCGAGTAATGCATAAGCACTTGCCAAAGCTGCCTGCTGACGCTTATTTAAAATATTTGCGCCAAATATACAAGCGATTGTCGCTACTCCAGTTATGATCGTTGGAATATAAATTGATGCAGCAGTCTTCACAACCTCCATCTTGGTAAGAGGTTCATTTTTTTCTTTCTCAGCCTCTTCTAATAAAAGCATTGCTTTAGGTGTTGCTTTTACTGCCATAACCGACGTTGCGATTACACCAGCACCTCCTATGCATGTTAATATTGTGGACGCGTTCCGTTTGAAAAATAATTTCGCGTTCATATCTTCCAACACCTTTCGAGTGGGATAAAAATAAAAGAGAATAAGAATCACAGGGCTTAAACCTGCTCCGCATTTGATACTTGTTACGGCTTGGCCTCTTCCAATCGAGGTAATTTTCTTTTTCTCTCATAATATGCTGTGTTTTCTTCGCGAAAAGAAAGAGCCCTTGTTAGGACTCCTCCTTTCTCTTGATTCTAATAACAATCATCTCATCTTCAATAGATGCCTCAAGAACGAATTTCTCAGGTTCATCCATTACCTCCTTAATCAGCGACGGTTTCTTTTCTTTTTTCTTCTTCAAAGGAAACAACGCCAAAATTCGGTTCAAAATATCCATAATAAATTCCTCCTATATAGTTTCTCATAATATGCTGTGTTTCCTTCGCGACTAAATACTCTTTCTGTCAAAGCATGTCTCCCATTGTTCTTTAGGAATTGGTTTTATTTTTAATGCCCACATGATTTGTCTAATTGTAACTGTGGGGTATAACCCGTTAACAACTAATCCAGAACGCTTGTCAAAATACGATTTAAAATTCGGATGCAAATATAAAAGATCAGTCAACCAAGGATCTATCTCACCCCACCAAGTTGTTTTAGATCCAGGGTCATATCGTTGCTGAATAACCGCCAAACCTTTTTTACCTATTAAATATAAAGTGCAACGATCATAAACTGTGTGATCACAAATATGAGTTTTACCATACAGTGATCGATAGACTGTTGGTTTCTTATAGTGATAGCGCATATTTCACCTCGCAAAAATAAAAACAAGAGGCTATGTTTCCATAACCCCTCGTTTCAATAATCACTTAACAAATTTTAGAAGTTGTCTAAGTGCGCTTCGTCCGCCTTCAGTTGTGAAAGTTCCTTCTCTTTCAAAATTCACTGATGCAACGAAAGCAAGGCCAGCAGCAATAAGTTGCGCCGAAGCAATACCTACCGTTGTCCATACAGTAATATCACGAGATCTTTTTTCAGCTTTGATTTGATGCTCTCTAGAAATATGTTCATTCATCTGAATAGTATCTCTCAGAGTCAATTCGTTAGCTTTATTATCAATTTCATTGATTCTATCGACAATTTTTGTAATTCCTTCTACAGCAATTTTATATTGATCGCTGCCTACTTCCATTTTTTTCAGTTCCTTCATCTCAGTTTCAAATTCTTCAACTAGGATACTTCTAACGCTCATGATAATTTCCTCCTTTGTTATAGCGTTCTCATAAGATAATGTGTTATTTTCACGAACGATCTTTATATAGAATAATTTTGTCCACTTTCAATAGATTATCGTCTTGAGTTAAAGCCACATTAACTGTGTAAAAACCTTCTTCGTCTTTGTACGGTTCTACTTTAAAACGTCCGTATCCGGTTCTTCGTCTAAATATAAACTGAGTTAGAATAGAACCAAACACTACACCAATTGTAAAAATTAAATAGTCCATGTTTTCTCCTTTCATTTTCAAATTGTTTTTCAAAAAATCCAACCCGGGGAATTTTTGACTTTACAAATATAAATTCTTTTCGAGTAACCTGCGTACGGATTTTAACCTAGATTAACTTCTTTTCTAACCTAGATTAAAAAAATAAAAAGAAGAGTCCAAATTGGACCCCTCTTTTGGCTCATTTCTTAAACTTACTTTTAACTTTATCAACAGCTTCCTTTCTCATGTCCTTAGGCAAATATGCTGCAATCATAACTCCGCTTGCCACAAGATTCATTGCAATCGTTCCGATCCAATGCTTCTTATAGAAACGTCCAGTTTCCTTACACAATTCGCTATAGTCCTTAAAAAATTCTTTCATGATAATTTCCTCCTTTAAGTTTATGTATTCTTCCATTAAATAACATGTTTTTTTCGCGAAAAGAAAGAGTCCTTGTTAGGACTCCTCCTTGTCTTCTTTCTCGGAATTCTCATTCGCTTTCGTATACTCCTCAGCAATGGCTTTCACAATCTTGTACTTCATTTCATAAAATCCAACAAAGTAACCTGCTAAGCCTACCGCTGCGTATTTGATGAAAGTTTTCATTTTAAATTCCTCCTTATATTTTCCTCATAAAACGACATGTTTTATTCGCGAAATAAAAAAGAGTCCAATCAGGACTCCTCATGTTTCTCTAAATATAAAACGTATTCTATTTCAGTTATAAGATCTGTTATGTTTTGTAAAGTTTCTTTTGCTTCTTGCAAAGTAATAATTAAATCATCTGGATTACATTCATTAGCATCATTTTTCAGATTCTCAATATCGTATTCCAAAATATCAACAAGACAGTATGTTAACCGGGCTTTGTTTCTGATTTCTTGTTTTGACTTGACTCTCATAGTATCTTCTCCAAATATCAATTTCTTGATCCATCTAGCAGCCAGAAAAATCGTCTGTATCTATCGTAGTATAAATCTTTACCACACGGTATTTCCAACTTAGATTTCAAATATGTATATGACAACCCCTCTGTGACAGCTTTCAAAATATAATTGTGTAAGTTTTCATCGGTCTCCTTCGCCACTCGTTCGATCAACTCAATTCGTTCTAAATATCTCTCTTTACGCATCACCTCCTTAAAGGTGGGATCGCCAGGGATATTACTCTTGCGTACTTCATCTGTAGTAGACAATGAAATATTTGGACTACTATTATAAGTCTTCTTCCATTCTGGATACTGTAAGCAGAAATGTTTGAGTTCGTAATGACGATGCTTATCAATCCAGTATTTGTTCTTTCGAGAAATGTCCGGACGGATAACAGTGGCCATTACTTACTCACCCCTTTCTTGTATCTCATAGTTCCTTTAACGAGTTTAATAGTTGCTTTCTCAAGTCTTTCTTTGTTCACCTCACCGTGGATACGTACGATAGCATTCTTGAATCTGTATGTTTTCATATACAAACACCTCTAAGATAGGAAAATATCAATTGCTTCTAAATTGGTTAGTTCAAGAAGTTCCTTCAGTTTAACGGCGTCTTCTATCGTAATTTCGGTATTACGACAGAGTATGCTATACAATTCTATCGCCATGTCTACATTGAGACCTTTTTCAAAAATCTTAACAATCAATTTATTTGCATCCAATGCACACACCTCTTTCTAGTTGCGTTTCATGCAACACATAAAAGATATCACCATTCCAATTTTTCTGTCAATAGGTTTTTTATTGCATAATACGCAATGTAATTAATCTAGGTTTGCATTTTGTTTGCACATATGCGAATATTAATATATGATAATTATTGTTAGAAAGGAGATATGATAATGTCTATAGGACAACGAATAAAATCTTTACGAACGAAACGAGGTATGACTATCGATGATCTTGCTGCTAAATTAGGTAAAAATAGAACGACAGTATACCGGTACGAAAATGGTGATATAGAAAATTTACCATTAGGTATTCTTGGTCCTCTTGCTGATGCACTTGATACAACACCCGGATACTTAATGGGTTGGGGTTATAAAGAAATGCTGTCTATTAAAATATCAGATGGTGACGAAGAGGCTATATATTCGTCCGTAAATGATTCGTATGTAAAGCATGTTGAGATGTGGAATAAAGCATTTGGTATGGACCCGTTTACTGATGAAGAGCATGAGAAGTTAATGGAGTATGGTAAATTTTTAATTGCGTCAAGGAAAAAATAAAAGAGAAAGTGTATCTCGCTATTAAACTGTCAGCCCTATTTCATGCTTCCCACCTGGATAGGCGCTACACCGCCCATAGCCATTAGTCATCTAATAGTTATCTTTCTCTCATAAGAGGAAACGTTTAAATCGCGAAGGAGGTGATGTCAACCTAACCCCTGGCAGTACATCATAGACATAGGAAGTGACTCCATGACAACATTTGAAATGAATAACTCAACAACTAAAGCTCTGGATATGGACGTTTATGCAATTTACTTAAGAAAATCTAGAGCAGATTTAGAAGCCGAGAAACTCGGTGAAGGAGAGACACTAGCTAGACATAGGAAAATGCTAGAAGAACTTGCAGCTAGAAAAGGTTTTTACATTGGTGAAATATACACTGAATTAGAATCAGGTGAGTCTATTGCGGGTAGACCTAAGATACAGAAGTTGCTAGAAGATTGCTACAAAGGAAAATATAAAGGCATTCTCATAGTTGAAGTAACTCGTCTGTCTCGTGGTAACCAAGGCGATGCTCAAACAATTATGGACTGTCTTAAATACTCGAATATGAACAACGGTGTGCTAGTCGTAACGCCAACTAAGACATACGACGTAGCTCACTCTCAAGAAGATGAAGAATATATGGAATTTGAACTATTCATGTCTCGTCGAGAATATAAGATGATCCACAAACGTATGGATCGTGGTCGTAAACAGGCCGTAGTCGAAGGTAATTACATGGGCGCTTATCGTCCGTACGGATATAACATTATAAAAACCAAAACAAAGAGAACACTCGTCCCTAACGAAATCGAGGCTCCTTACATTAAGAAGATCTTTGAATGGTGCGTTAAAGACAATTTATCAAATCATGAAATAGCTTTACGATTAACAGCTATGGGAGCTCCAACTTATAGAGGCGAAACTGAATGGTCTAAAGACACAGTTAAGACGTATTTGACAAACCCTGTTTATATGGGAAAAGTCAGATGGAATAACCGTATGCGAATCAAGACTATGGTTAACGGCGAATTGAAAATAACTCGTCCTCGCTATCATTCAGATCAATATATGTTATATGAGGGTAAACATATGAAAGACGCTCTTGTAGACGAAGAGACATTCAGAGAAGCACAAAAGAAATTCCACAAAGATCGAACTCGTTCTGGATTGCAACTTAAGAACCCTCTTGCCGGTTTGGTATATTGCAAGAAATGTGGTAAGTCAATGCATTTACAACCTTACAAAGAAAATAGAAATAACCGAATCGTACACAAAAGTAACACTACTGGTTGTAAAGTTAAATCGGCAATTGCTTTGGATGTTGTAGATGCAGTCACCCAAGCCTTGAGAGCATATGTAGGTGACTTTGAAGTGAAATTGGAAAACGCTCCAGATATAGATGAAAATGATATACAAAAACAAATAGACGATCTTGTTAAAGAAATGCGTAAGATAGAAAAGAAAAAGTCCAAGTTATTTGATTCATGGGAAAATGAAGATATCTCGAATAACGAATTTGTTGAACGTAAAGCAATTCATAATCAACGATTGGAAATATTAGAAAAGCAAATAGAAGACTTAGAATATACTATTCCAGAAAAAGAAGAGTATGAGGAAAAGTTAATACTTGTGTCTGAAGCTCTCATTGCAATCCAAGATGATCAGTTAGATGCAGCTACCAAAAACGAATCCCTCAAACAAATAATCAGCAGAATTGAATTTAGTCGTGAAAATGATGTAGAATTCATATTAGACATAGACCTACACTAATAAAGTGTGGGTTAGCTTTTACCCTACGTGTATATCATTATGGCGTTATTTTTATAACACCCTCTTGATATATACCTCTCTGAAATAGCTTAGAAACATTGATAAATCAACAATTGGGAGGAATTAGAAATGAGAATAGTGTGGAAAGACAGCGCTGTAACAAGATCAGATTTCAAATATAGAGGATATTGGGTTGAAGGTTATTTAAACGGTTGGACTATAAATATACCAGGGGATAACAATATTTATAAAACAAATCGCTGCGCTAAAAATGCCATTGATGAATCTTTAGGATACGAAGGAAGAAAGCATCATAAGTTACCAAAGCGTCTTGAGGAAGGGTACAAGATCATTGGAACTAAAGAAGATAAGAAACTTGGATAAGGCAAAAATAAGAGGCCCTGTCGTGGTGACGGAGCCTCTTTTTCTAATTAGTTCTTATTATAGTTTTCCATTTTAGTTTCGATTTTTCCAACACGATTATTCAGATTATCAATCTGTTCGCCATGTTTTTCAATTCTTTTATTTTGTGTGTCATTGTCAGCTCTTAATGATTCAATGCAATCATTCAACTTTTGAATTACAACTCGAAGATCATTAATCGGCTGAACAAATTTTACAACTACAGTAATAAACCCACCAAGGGTTATGATAGCGAGGATTGCTTGCCCTAAGAATTCAGCTTCATTCATATTGGCCACCCTTATTCGCTTTCTTCTTTACCACCTTCGATAAATTTGGAAAACGCCTGATGCATACCAGTAGAAGCCAGACCCATCAGCGCACCATATACAATCGACTCGACGGTGATCCCGTTGATAACCACGTTCAGACCAGCACCAACAAATGCTAGAATTACAGGAATATCATCATTAGGAATCCATTTTAAAAAGGTTGCATGTTTAATGATATAGCCTACCACCAAACAAGCAACCATTACGACTAATACGAAGTATTCAGTCAACATAGTAAAATCCATATTTAATCCTCCTTATCGACGCATGCTACGGCTTCTTTCTTAGCTTCGGCGATCAGCTGCTCAGTATAACGCAGACAATCGGTCATAATTTTTGTACTTTCGCCTTTTGTTTCTACTAAACTCATAGTGTTATAAAGTCTTCTCAATTTTTCTTCCATATTTGCTCCTCCTTAAACATCTAATGCATCAGTAAATTCAGGTAATGTTTTTAAGTAACCATAAGCACTTTCGATAGTGAAATTTTCTTCATAATCTTTTTCATATGTAATAGCCTTTTTATATGCCTGTTTCTCTATAGAATCATTCTGTCTTCCTTCATGATCTAAATAAGATACAACAGCAATAGAAATATGACTATTAATCATAGACTGAATATACAGAATTCGATGATAATTTGTGGTAACACCATCATTTTGAATGATTGCTTTTTGTAATGCCATTTAGTTATCCTCCTATTTACGAAAACGTAATCTTTATTTTGGCTGTAATACCGATTGCAGAATTATTTGTACAGTTTGTGGTTTTAGACATTACCGCCGTAACACGAACACCGCAACCTTCCGTTTCTAATGCTGCTTCATACGAAGATGGTTTCACATATGTAGATGACGTTGAACCATGAGTATAGCTATTATTTTGTCGAAAAATACAACCAGTTGTACTCGTGACAGTTACTGTCGGAGATCCAATAACTGGTTTACTTAACGGTATTGTGAAAGCAATATTTTTCATACTAGAGGTTACGAATCCGCCCCCCCAATACGTTATACTAATACTATCACCGGCAGTGAAATACGGTTTCCACCATACATCACCGGAATCTCTAGTTATGAAATACATTTTATTACCATAAATATTAGTTCGACCAGCACTATATTGATAGCTGCCATAACCGTAAACTATATTGTTACTATTACTAACCTCAACACAATTATATCGCGTTCCGCTTGTAGTTTCTCCATATAGCATGTGAGCATTTGGAAGAGTAATATCCCCCGTCGTTTGAGTATTAGGTGTATCTAAGTCTATCCCTTCAGATCCCATAAGTGTTACGGATCCTCCAGATACATTTATTCTTGAATATAGCTCAGTCTCATTTGACTGAACTTTAACATCAATGTTTCCGGCATATAATTCCGCCGATGTCCATGGATTATCAGAACCATCATTATCTTCAACACGCATAATAATTCTCCCGCGGATTAAGTCTGATTGAAAAACCCAAGGTTCATTCGTATATACATGAATGCTCGCCAAAGCACTTTGTTCACCATTATTATAATATGTATTCTGATAAATACCACACATAGTATCTAATTTAATAGAATGGTTTGCTGCGATTACAAGTCTTTGAAAATCGTAATCTGAATCTTCGTTATATAACGTACCAACACCATTCGCTAAATCAATCTTTGCTCCTTGACTATTTTTTCCGAGATAAATATAATCTTCACCATAACTAGCGAGAACAACATCTCCTTTTCGAATATCAACACTATCGGAATCGATACGAATATTACGCCCAAGTGTTGTAGACGTCATATCGCCAATTACTAATCCTGAGTTGCTGAAACCCATATAATTAGTTGCTACTTTAGCTGCATCATCTGCGGCTGATTGTGCATTATTCGCCTTGTTATAAGCTTCTTTAGCAGCTTCATATGCACTAGACTTACTTACTTCAGAGTAAGACCAAGTTCCATCTGAAAAGACAGTCAAATCACAAAAATATAATGTATTTGTACTATTACTTGTGTACGAAGGTTCCGTTTCAGTCCATCCACTTGGCGGATTGGTTGTTGGTTTTGATGGGACGGAAGAAGTTGACGATTGAAGTTTATAATATCTTGTAACTTTCTGCGTATCACGGTAACACGAGAGAGTTACTGTACAACTCGCCTTGATTGCCATATTTTATTGCTCCAACTGACAAGTATAAGCTACAGCGTTACTAACATCCGATGCAGATACGGTAATAGTTTTAGAAGTGCTTACTGCTGTAGTGGAAGTACCTTTATACCATTTAACAGAACCTAAACTTCCGCAAACTCCAGCATCGGTAATAGTTTGTTCAACTCCCCCCACATATACATGAGCGGTTAATACCGTAGAACCAGTGTTATTTTTAAACACCGTTCCGTTGCTGGTAGTAATGCTCATGGTAATAGCGTCGGCCCCATCATTGCCATCTTTTCCGTTTGTACCATTAGTGCCTTTATAAGAGACACTATAAGAAGTAGTCTCTTTGTTATCAGAATATTTCACATAAGTTTTAGTCCAAAGATACTGACCATTAGATACAGTCGGAACACTTGTGCTCCATCCGCTTGTTGGAGCTGTCGTGCCGCTTGTACTTGTGGCATAAGTAATACTGGTCGAAGAAACAGTTACTGAAGTGCCATTAGTGCCTTTATAAGAAACACTATATGCTTCGGTACTATTTCCATCGGAATATGTGACTACAGTTTTAGTCCAAAGATACTGGCCATTAGATACAGTCGGAACGCTTGCCGACCACGTACCAGTAGGCTTGGTAGTTCCACTCGTTCCCGCCTGATATGTTACACTGGTCGAAGAAACAGTTACTGAAGTACCGTCTTTACCTGCGGAACCCGTTTTAGCCACAGCAAATGAAAACTTTTTATTAATAATAATGCCATCTACAACAACAGGAATAGTGGCTTCGCAGGCTGAACTAATAGTCGCAGTTGTGGTAAATGTGATTGTGGGTGAAGCTGTCCCACTATTATTTACTGTTGCTGATATACCTGTCGGACATGTAATATCAGACGCCGTTACGGTAACAGAACTACACTGATTACTTCCGCAAAATGCTACTGCTTGAGTGGTGCATTGCAAGCCAGAAGGAGCACCAGTAGTTCCGCCTACAAATGTATAAGCTTCACTTGTTAAAATAACTGAATAAGCATCAGTTACGTCGACAATCGTAATTTGATCGCCCGCTTTAATTGCCATATATCATTCTCCTTTACGTAATTAATTCGCACATAAAAGTAGTTTTAGTGTCGACATCGTTTGGCGATAAAGTAAACGTAAATCCGTTATCTCCAAATCTTGTATCACTAGATGAAATAACACCAAATGAGTCATCGTCTATTCTCTGCCATTTCCATTGCAAATAAGCGTCATTACCAAAAATACTTTTCATCGTGGCGCTATCCGTAATTCGCTGTGATCCGTGATATATCACTACTGATAAAACCGTAGCAACAGTATCATTTTTAAAGACTGTCCCTCTAGACGATTCGATACGCAAATTTGTAGTTATCTCGTCTTTTAAATTTTCGACCTTTGAATTTACAGATGATATTTCGTCTTCGACGTTTTTACCACTGACGCCAAAAATAATATTCTCCGCAGAAATAGATAGTTTATAATTCCCATCTGAATCTTTGTAGAACTTTACAAAATTATTAGAATCGCCGAATACAATTTGACCGTCTTTATCCATATAAATACCTCTTGTGGTATTGTCTATAGATTCTTTAACACCAGAATATATGGAATTATCAGTTATTTTGAATCCACCAATCGTAGCATCAAAAGCCACCAAGTCATGAACATCAATCTTGGTAGCTGTAATTGATTTTGCAGTAATCACTTCACCATTCAGACTATTATACTCGGTCTGCTCGGTTTCCGTCTTAATACCATCGGTGTTTAACTTATAATAAAGTCCATTATCTCCTTTGATAACTAATTTATCTGCAACGACGGTTCCACCCTCAATAAGATCGCCTTTAATAGTAACGCCGACAAGTTCTCCGCTAATCGTGGCATCACCAATTGAAACGTTTTTGATGAGACCAGAATTGGCATAAAAGATCTCCATTGTGGCTTTACTAATATTAGAGAAATCAATATTAGCATATTTCGTATTTAGATTTTCAATGGTCGTATCAATAGCTGTTAACTTCTCGGTTGTTACGTCAACGAACTCGCCATGTGTAGCCTCTAAATTATCCAGATTTACATTGGTAGCGTCGAGGTTTTCTATCGTTGCATATTTGGCATCAGCAGAAACAACATCAATTTTTTCAGCTTGAAGTTTTGTGATGTTAGCTTCATTAGCATTCAATTTACCTTTGATCGTCTCATTGTCTACTAGAAGCTCTGAAATATTTGCTTCAGCAGCAGATAATTCCGCTTGGATCACAGCATTATCTGCTATAAGATTATCAATTCTTCCTTTTTCAGCATCGAATTCAATTGTACTAACTTTATCGGCAATAACAATTTCGAAGTCCGATATTTTAGTTCCTAATTCTTTGACATCATCAGTTCTTGCTGATGGGGATGTGAGATTGCCTGTTACTATAGCCGCATGATTTTTAATTAGAACTATCACGCGTTCTCCGGCTTTCACATCGGTAGTCGATGATACAGGAGTTAATAAATCAGACCCGTCAAGTTGCACATAAAGTTTTTCATCATATTTAACGGTCGTTCCGTAAATCGTTTCTTCTTTTTTAGTATTGTTACTGTCATTGATTGTTACAGTTTTAACAAATTTAGATATAAGTTCATCTGACAGGGCCACAGATATCACCCCCATAATTTCTTAGTAAACACAGCTTTTTCTGAAACAGGACAACCTGGTTCGCATTTAATTGTTTGACTGATAACTTTTGCTTTAACATTAGTTATACCAGCTCTTGTGTAATTTAGACGTACGCAATCGCCGATTCGAACTGGACAATATCCATGAGAATATGACACCGTATACTCAATACTTGATAAATCTCGAAGAAGCTGTTTAGTGTATAATTCAATTTGTGTTTCTGTAGGATCACCAACCAAATCAGGATCAGTAACTCGATGAATTATTTCTCGTCCTCGACTAATCGTAGACGTCGGACTATTCGGATCGTCATTAACCGCTCTGAATTGATAAAAGCTACCGCCTTTTGTGTATATAACTTCAACGATATTAGGAATACCGTATAAATCGTGATCCATAGAAATATCGGGGTACAAAATCGAACTATTACTATCGTCATACGTCCAAACCGGCTGTAAAGAAGCCATATCTTGTTTTGGAGCAAAAAGAACTCGACCCATTTCATCAAGATCTAAATAATATTTTGCATTACTGATTAAATCGCTAACAAAAGAAAGCCAAGTATCACTTGTGTTTGCTACAAAATCATCATAAAGCGTCATATTGTTTTTGGCCTCAACGACAGGTGCTCTAGCATTTTCACGACAAATTTGATATGCATTAGACATAATATTCGCATTTTTTAATATGGAATAACCGAGAGGCGGCGGGTTCTCTTTAAGTTCAAGTAAGGGCGTATAAGCATCCATAGAAACTTCTCGAATTTTCCCGTTAAACGAAGAGGATGGCGTTTGAACGAGAAAAGTACCAAGAACATGTCTCTCAGTTATTCCATTTTGAATTGTTACAAGATATATTCGTATATAACATTCTTCCAAAGAATTAGTAATGTTTAAACTTGCTGATCCAAGTGTTTCGGCTTCTAAATCTCTGGTTATCGAACTACTCATAACGTTATCAATTCGTTTAATGTCCTTCCAGGTGGAAGGATCGACCGTATAATACTCAAAAGTTTGTGTCATTGACGACAACCAATCAGGCATTTCAGATCCCTCCTTCCACCCGAACAATTTCAAGCGTAACTGGTATAGTTAATTCCTTATGAGTCTGACTAAACGATACTGAAATATTAGCCCAATATCCGCTTCCAGACGGTTCTCGTACATATACATCGCCCGTCCAGATTGCTAAGCGCCTAAGAGCATATAATGTTTCTTCATCGTCTTTCGAAATGTCAACTTTCCAACTAGAAGATTCGCCCAGCTGAGTTCCGTAATAACTGACAGGTCTTTTTCTTCCTATATATTTGACAAGGGACACATCTATTGTATTTTTGTCAGATACATCAATGTTATAAGGAAGTCTTAACAACGAACCCGACCATACTGGTTGTTCTAATTCGTCTCCTTCATCAATTGTAGATGTATCAAAATTAGACCATTCTTCAGCCCACTGAATAATAACTGCTTTCTCTTCAATTGGATATCCCGGAACATCATAATAACTTACTGCACCAGTTGAAGTAGTTATTGCTACGATTCTATATCGAGCATAATCTAAAGCAGGATGCGGATCAGTTACATATGTATTATTAACATTTTCCAAATTGGTAGCTATTTCAACAAAACCACCATCAAACTCTCTACGATAAACAGATAGTGTAACTCCTTCGATAAGAGCTTCATTTTCATCAACACAATACGGTCGAATATAAGTCGAATATGTATCATCATCGTATCCAATCTCAGCATTTGGCTCATAAATATCATCTGTCCAGGATACTGTAAATTCTAACGAAGATTCAGAAGTTAAACCAGAATTCATAGCAACAGTACAGGTTACAATATAAGTAATATTGTTTTCAAGATCAATATTACCGGCCGAGAACTCAACCAATAACTCGTTAGATGTATCAAAATATTTTGCGTATACAGCATCGCCCTTGCTAATCATTTTTGTATTACCGATTTGATCAACTGTTTCATAATTTTCGTCAGCCGTAATAACCAAATAATAACTGATCGGTGTCTGTGTATTAGGTCCGGCCGTTCCTTTAATATAAAATGGAAAAGCCTCTAATACAGAAAGTGAACTCCCATCAATATCGGTCATAAGCAACGATAATGTCGGAGGAGCATAAATATCAATAGTTCTTTGAATCGACCAGTCACCATATTCTTTGGTTATACCAGCAGTTCTTACTCGCCATTGAATTTTTGCACCTTCTGTATAAGTGGATGTATCAATCGGATACATGCTTGTTTTATCTTTCTCTTCTTCGTCGGTACTATTTTCAATAGTGTAGACTTTAGAAACACCATCTATGATTAACTCAAGTTCAGCAAAAGTTTGACTCGATCCGTCTTCAGCATTATGGACCCAATATAAAATTAATGCTTCACCGACAATACCAGTAGTGGTTGAAGACCAGGTAGTCGGCGCGGACGGTGCTTTACCTAAAACAATAGATTTTATTTCACCCCACGCCGAATTACCTTTATCGTTTACTGCTCTGACTCTAAAGAAATATTCTTGCCCGGTTTCAAGACCGGTTATTTCAGCATGACCAACGACTGATTCAACAGTTTGACTTTGGACATTACTTGAGCTATCGAAATATATTATTTTTGTAGTATATTGGATTTCATAACTTTTGCAATTTGAAACATTTGACCAATCGACACTCACTGATGTTTTTGAAAGGGCTTTTATAGATATGATTTGTTCTGGAGTTGACGGTATAGTTCCAACGTTACTTGAATAGTCAGACCAATCGCCATAAACCTTACTTCTTACGCCACGACAGCAAACTTTGTATTCATGACCTGGATCAACGTCGCAAGAGAAAGACGCATGAGCAATCTGAATTTTAGACGTACCAGTTTTGAATATGGTTTTATCATCCTGAACAACCATAAACTCTACATGAGTTGCGGTCCAATCAGAAGCTAAATTATCAAGTTCTGCTGTTAATTTGTATTTCTCAATGGTAACTGTCGGAGCAGAAGGTTTAGATGGAGGATTGCTAGAAAAGTCGTATTTTTTGCTACTAGACCACTTACCGGTCCAATAACTTGTTTGTTTCTTTTTAACCTTCCTTTTTGTGGAGACAGGTTTGACTTTGAATGCTACTCGTTTAGCATTACTTGGTGCATTATATATACTCTGTTTATTTTTCTCGTCAGATTCTGAGCCAACAAACCATACGCCGTTACCAGTATCGTAATACCAAATACATTTATAGCTGTCTGTATGACTTTTATCCCACGCCCAAGAAGCATATACGGTTCGATCAGTATCTGACTGAAGGCCAAAAGCCTTGAAGACTACCTGCGAACCTTTTGTTTTTTTAGGAGTGGTACCATCTGCCTTAAGCTTAAGTACCTGTCCCACAACAATACGATCAGGGTCGTCTATGTCGTTAATTTCTGCTAACTTCTTATAAGCAGCAGTAACACTACTTCCGTAGTTATACGTGGAATTGTATTTCCATGCAATCTCAGATAACGTATCTCCTTTTTTTACTGTGTATGTTGGTACAGCCATCCTTACCTCCTCCTTTCTATTCTTGCTGCTCTAACAATTGATTCTACTGCGTTAGAAATATTGCTACCGTCATCATAAGTAACACCCTCGATAGTATAGGAAGTGTTTCCGATATTACTCAAGTCTTTACGCAGTTTGTCGATTGCAGACACTATATCGTTTCCAACTCCATTTTGATTTCTATGACTCATCATAGAGCTGATAGCATCAATATTTGCCGATACACCGACAGAAGGTCCATCAGCAAGCATCCCATTAATTTCACCAAAACCAGATTTGACATCGCTTAAATCAAGAACTGGACGAATGGTCGGCTGAGAATCTAATGCTCCACTCATAAGATCTTTGGTATAGCTAATAGCTTTGGTTAAACCCTTCTTTGCAGATGTTGCTATTTCAGAACTTGTTTCATATGCGGTTTTTACATATCCACCGATACCGTTAACAAAACCAAGACCAAAGAAAGCACCAATCTTATAGCCAACCTTAGAAGGAGAATGTTCTTTAAGTTCGGCAGCGGCGGCCTTAGCAGCAGCACTTGCCAAAGCTCTAGCTTTCAGGTTTGCGTACCAACTACTGGAACTAATACCTCTAGCAAAGCCAATACCTAAATAAGAGCCGGCATTATAGAAAGTAGAATAATATGAACGAATACTACTCGATACCATTTTAAGTACCAAGGTCATAGAGCTTCTTACTTTTCCGCTATTTGATTTAAAAGCACCGTTAAGTTTATCCATGATTTCTTTACCAACGTTGTTGAACATGCTGGCTTTGTTTTTAAATATATTGACCATGGAAGTCATTATATTTTTACCAGCTGAAATAACCGCTGGTTGTTTGGATTTCATTCCTTGGATAATGCCAGTCATCATATTTGAACCTGCACTCTTCAATTTAGATGCAGAATCACTAAAACTCTTTATAGCGCCATTTATGTTAGCCTTAGCTATTGCGTTCAGAACTTTAGTAAAACCGTCAGCAGAATTAGCTTTAATGCTAGACATGTTTCTCAACGCACGTATAACATCATTTATGCCAGTCGATGCTATTTTTAATTTAATGCCGTTAATGCTATCTAACGACTTAAGTGCTTTTACAGCTTTATTGGAGACAGCAATTGCACCTTCGGTGATATTTGCAGTATTAGCAAAATATGCTCTTAATTTATTACCGAACTTCGCTAAGTTATCTCCGAAAGGTCCTAAGTTATCTGTGTTCTTAGGAACCGTGGAAGACATCTTAGCCAAATTTTTAGCGGCAGTAGATGCGGCAGCAATTCGTATCGGATCGATACCACTAACTGATGTAGAGAATCCAGACAACGCTTTTCCTAATTTAGGTAACCCATCACTGAATTTAGATACTCCACTTTCTCCACTAAACCAAGCTTTAATACCACCTTCGTTGGGGATATACTTGGTCATCTGAGCCAGCGATTTTGCAGCATTAGACGCAGCTACAATATTTGTAGGTTCGATGCCCGCTGTTTTCTCAGCGAATCCCTTTAGACCAGATCCCAATTTTCTTAGACCATCACCGAAACTAGCCACGCCACTTTCGCCATTAAGCCATGCCTTAACGCCGCCTTCATTAGGAATGGTGTTAGTCATTTCTACCAATGCTTTAGCAGCTTTTGTTGTCGCAGACATGCTTTCTGTGTTGATCCCAGATGTAGACTCAGCGAATCCTTTAAGACTAACGCCTAAATGTATTAAATTTGTACCGAAACTTGCGACGCCACTTTCACCGTTAAGCCAAGCTTTAATGCCACCTTCGTTGGGGATGGTGTTTGTCATCTGAGCTAAAGCTTTAGCAGCATTAGATGCAGCAATTATAGCATTAGGGTCGATACCGGTTGTTGCTACTGAGAATCCTTTCAATCCTAAACCGAGAGTAATCAATTCAGAACCGAAGTTAGCAATACTGTTGTCTCCGGCGAACCAACCAACTACGCCACCTTCATTAGGAATAACGTTAGCCATCTGAGCCAATGCTTTAGCAGCATTTGACGCTGATATAATATTTTCGGTTTTGATGCCTTCTGTAGCAATAGCAAATCCTCTCAAACCTAAACCGAGACTGATCAATTCAGAACCGAAATTAGCAATACTGTTGTCTCCGGCGAACCAACCAACTACGCCACCTTCGTTAGGAATAACATTCGCCATCTCAGCAATAGCTTTAGCAGCATTTGCAGAATTTACAATGGCTGCATTATCTATTCCAGCAACACAATCTGCATAAGCTTTTATTCCTTTACCGAATGGTACTAACTGATTTGCAAAATCAGCCATTGAGTTTCCACCAGTAAACCAATTCGCTATGCTATTAACTACTTCTGTTCCGGTAATAAGAAGAATTGCAGCACATAAAGATTTGATACCATCTAAAATAGAAGGATCGATTTTTTTAGCTGCTTGAATAAACGGTTCTAAATTAATCATAAATGCCGACAAATTAACAGCAACATTCGGGAGAACGTCTGTCATACCATTCATAACCCCGCCTATTAATCCGCCAACAAATTGACCAATGGCAGTTCCGATAGATTGGAGCAGATTACCACCCTTAACGACAAAATCTTGAAGCCCAGGTATTGTACTTAATGCTCCGATTGCAGCTAGCACGAGTGCTAGTTCACCGATAACTAAGCCCATACCTAATACTCCAGCCATAGCACCAGGAATAAAACTTACAATTGCGGATAATGCGGCCATTAAACCAGTCATTAATCCGACTGCGATTATACCCTTTATCAAATTTGTCGTATCGACATTATTCAAAGCTTGAATAACGCCATCGAGTAATTTTCCAACCAAATTCACAACAGCAACAACTAACTCGGGTAATTTCTCAGCGATACCATTAATAACAGCTATGATTAAATCAATAGCAACTGCTACTATTTGCGGTACGTATTTAGCAAGCGCAGCTAAGGAATTTATGATAAATAATGCAAGATTACTTATAATTTGAGGAACATTATTTTTCAATGATTCCAAAATTCCGATAGCTAACTTTAACAGACCATCAATTATCGCTGGAGCACATTCAGATATTGCATCTACAAGAGACAAAACAAGAGTTTTTACAGTTTCTACCAAACCCTCGATTATTTTTGGAAGCATACCAATCAAGCCAGTGACTATTATGGTTAAAGAATCTACAATCGATTGTGCGGTATCTGATCCCATAGCTCCCAACGCTGCAAGACTGGAGACAACTAAAGATATAGCAATACCAATACCCAAACACGAAACACTTAACACGAGTAATGATCCGCTTAACGACAAAATCGTCGGAATTAACGGTTTAAGTAATGTAGCAGCTATGCCTAATGTTGTAAAAACACCAACAATGACTACAAGACCTTTTGCGATGGCAGACCAACTGACATTTTGAAGTGTTAAAATTGTACTTACCACTGCTGTTAAAACCGGAATCATACCAGCACCAACAGCTGCTAAACCAACACCAAATACCACTAAGGAAAGTCCAAGTAAAGCAATGGAACCGCTTAGCGACACCAAAGAAGGAATCAACGGCTGTAATAATTTTGCAGCTGTTCCGATAATAAGAAGTGCTCCAGCTATTGCTACTAGCCCAATGGCCACACCTTCCCATCCAAGACCAGCAACAATCGACATAGCTTTACCTAACGCCAAAAGAGCTGAAGCTGCAACAAACAGGGATAAAGCAGCGGGAATAGTTCCTTTCATTTTATTAAGTGCACGACTCAATAATTCAAGCGATACCCCTATTCCAACCAATCCCGCAGCTAACTCGCCCCAAGATAATTTACCAATCTGTTTAATGACTTTCGCAATGATTAATAATGCGGATGCTACAGACGGAAGAACGACACTGATATCGATTAGACCTTGTTTGGGCATAGTTCTTGCAGCAATAGATACAGCGAATAGAGATCCAGCGATTGTGACTAAACCTTTAGCTATTCCTTCCCAACTCAATTTTGAAAACGTTACCAACGATTTTTCAAGAATACGAACCGATCCTGCTACAACGGTGAGAATTACGGCCGTTTTCAATAAACCCTTAGCATTTTTCATAAGGTTTGAGAATATAGATAATTCGCCAAGGATGCCACCTATAGCAGCCAAACCTTTAGCTATTCCTTCCCAACTCATATTACCGAATTCAGAACAGACGTCAGCTAGAATTTTCATGGCTCCGCTAAGAATAACAATTCCTAATGCATTAGTAATTGCTTTTTTACTAAATTTTGCTGTATTCATAAAAACAGATACCGCGCCCATTAATGCCCCAACACCAATAAGACCTTTGGCCATCTGTTCCCAAGATAATGCCGCTAAATATGTACATGCGGTAGCTAGTATCTTAATTGCTGTTGCAAATACGACCATTTGCAAAGCACCCTTAATTGTTTTCTCACTATTTGTTGCTAAAGCTTTCGAGGCTAAAACAACGATAGTTGTGAGTCCAAGAACACCAATAATCCCAGTTTCGATTTGATCAATATTTAAACCAGATAACTTTTTCAATGCCGAAGCAAGTATGAGAACTGCAACTGACATTCCCACCATAGCGGTACTTGCTGCTATCATTTTTCCGGAGCCTATTCCAAATTTAGAAATTGCAGCCATTGCCCCGATCAGCCCGCCAAATATCGTAACTATAGCACTTAACGATTGATTAAGCTTTTTAGAATCGATTGTCGATAGAATCAACAAAGAACCGGCTAAAATAGCAACAGCTCCGGCTATAGTCAATAAAGTTTTAGCTCGTATATTATCTTGAAATGCTTTAAGCGAATCTTTTACACCGTCTAAAAGATCTGTCACAGAATCTAAAATACCGCCGGCATCTTCCATATTTGATCTGATATGTTTTACGAATTTAGTAATTGTTAGTATCAAACCACCCAAAAGACCATTTTGAATAGCTTTAGTTATGGTATCGATACCCATATTATTAATGATGTCTGATAATGATTTACCTAAGCTCGATCCGATTTTCGAGACAACATCGCCTATACCTTTAGCTATATTTTTGATAACATCCCAAAAATCACTTAATCCAGAGATTATTCCATCGAAATTGAAACCACTAAATACTTCTCCGATTGCTCCGCCAACACTTAATATGCCATCAGTAAATCCGGCAAGATTTCCAATCAGACTAACGATTCCAGACGCTAATTTTTTAATGAATGTCCAGCCAACGTTTACAATAGAAAATAATCCCTTGAATACTTTTTTTAAATTTTCAGCTTGTGTGTCTGTTAATTTAAAATTCTTTGTTAAATCTCTGATGTTTTCCGTAATTTCTAAAAGTTTCTTTGACGTCATCGGGGGAAATACTTCTCTAAATGCTTCTTTAATAGGTCTTATGATACTCAAAAGTCCTTCAAAAGCATTTTTCAAAGCTTCGATGGCCATCTCTCGACCGCCACCTTTAGCCCACCCCTCAAGCATATCATTACGTGCTTGAGCTGATTTATTAATAATATCGCCGAAATAATCAGACGCCTCAGTCAATAATGACTTAGCCTCTTCAAAGTCGCCGACAATAATTTCCCATGTCTGAGTCCAGCCAGATTGAGCTGCTTCTTTCAAGGTATCCCATAACTGAGTAAAAGTTTTAACTTTGGTCGCAGCATCAACAGCCGTTTGAGCAAGTTGTGCAATCTCTTTTGCTTCTTTTTTAGAATATCCCTGCTTTATAAGATCTGCTTCGCTGTATGCACCAGAAAGCTGACTTAAAGTTTCTGTTAATACCTCGGTAGTAAGCCACTGACCCTTAGTTAATGATTCTCTGAAAGAACCATATTTTTTAATTAAGGCATCGACATTCTCACCCTGCTGTTTGGCAGTTCTTTTCAACGCATCCTGGAAAAGCTGGCCACCCATGCCGGCATTAACCACAGAGTTCCAATCCTGAAGTTGAACTTTACCAGCAGCAAGAGCCTGAGAAAGCTGATACATAGCAACAGAGGCTTGCTGAGAGGTCGAGCCAGAAACAGCAGCTAAGTTAGCGATACCCTTAATGGATGAAACCGATTTATCCAGATCAACACCGGCAGCTGTAAACGTACCAATGTTTCTTGTCATTTCTGTAAAATTGTAGATGGTTTTATCGGCATATAAATTCAGTTCATCTAAAGCTTTATTAACATCTTCTAATGTACTACCCTTACTTTGTGTATTTGCAAGGATAGTCTGAACAGCATTAATCTGGGTTTCGTATTCCTGAAAACCAGTCTTTATCGGATCAATCGTTAATGCGGAAACGATTCGTTTACCAGCATTAACTGCCGAATTTGTAATGTTAGCTAGGGCAGTTACGCCCATTACTTCTAAAGCTGAAAATTTACTTCGAACAGATTCAACAGCATTGCCTAATCCTGACATATCAATATTTCTGATCGAACTTTTTAAACCTTCAAGACCTTTAGATGCTCCTGGTAAATTTAATTTTTCTTTAAGCTTGTCGAGGGTCGACATAGTAGTCTGAACATTACTTTCAAACTGTTTATTGTCGAATCGCATCTCGACAACTCTATTGTCGATAGTTGTGCTCATAACTTAGTGACCTCCCTCCAGGCATTTTCTGCGATTTTATCAAAAATAGGCTGGATAGCAGGATTGATATAGTCTCTACCCTGTACCCAGCCTCCGGTTCCGGTACCATGTCCATATTGTAAAATGATAGCAATAGGAACTCCATTTTGAATGTTCGCATTGTAAAACGTAATAGCAGCAGATCCATTCTCGTGAGTTATTTTATAACTCCAAGAATTTGCTGTTAAACCCGATTCCACAGGGGTTGCAGACGCCAGGGCGGCTACTCCTTCTTGACCGTACTTGTCAAGATCTCCAATGCGAACAGCATTTTTTGCTTTTTCCAAGAAACGGGTCAGCTTAGAGAAGTCGCCCTTTTGTCTGAAAGTTATCATAAGGTGTTACGCTCACCCTTTCGTATTAAATTTCTTTCTTCGAGCAGCGTTTAGAGCTGCGTTCTGACTCATGATACTTCTCTTACTCATCTTTTTAGGCGGTTCATTCTTAATGCCACATACACGAATAAGAGTTATGAGTCTATTTAAATGCCATTTCTCACATTCAAACGGAATGTTATATGCTGTCATAGCATAATATATTACTTCTGATGTAAAAATTTCATTATTTGCTTTCTTACGAACACCATTCTCTGAAAAAGTTGTAGCAGTCATAGGTGCCGTTATATAATCGTTAACTTGTTTAATGTTTTCATTGGTTAAACTATTATAAACCTCTGGATTAACATTTTTAGTTAACGTCATACACTTTATATAATCTAGGATTTCTTCGTGGCTTTTTTCTTTGTTTGATAAAAAAGGTTTACACCACTTAGATTCCCATTTCGAAAGAGAGATAAGAGAATGCTCCAAATTTAATCTCTGCTCTTTCGTGGTAACAAATTCTTCTCTTTCTTCATCCCACTGTTCGTTGGCAGGTATTGTAATTTGTAGCATCTCTTATTCCTCCAGTATTTTCGTAATTAATTCTCAACGATAGAAAGCTGATCTGTAGGAGTTTCCTGTTTCGCAGCATTAGCCGGCATAAGACCATTAATAAACTTAGCGGCGGCATCAGCATCAGTTGCCAATTCCATAAACAGAATGCTATAGGCTTCAGTCTGGGCAAATGCATTGGTAAGTTCTTCGGACTTAATAAAACGTTTGCCATCAGCACTCTTTTCGCCATAAGCTTTAAGAATAACGTCCTTAAAAACTTTAATAATAGCAGGAGTGTCCTTAGCATTGACAATCTTGGTGATCATCTCAGCCAGTCCACCCGTAGTACTCAACTCCATTTCCATAACTTCTGCCTTAGTCAGATTGAAATGGAAATCCTCGGTTCTTTCTACACCATTGTAGTCGGTATAAGTGATATTCTTCTTAATCATTATGTTTTCTCCTTTCAAAAATAAAAAAGAAGGGTCGCCAGCTTTCCTGAATACGACCCTTTGTTATAGTTTAGATTACCATTTTGAATTATTAGTATTAACCACCAGTAGTCATAAGAGTAGCAATTTCGTCCGGCAGAGGAAGACGAGGATTTACCCCATCATTGCCACCGGAAGTAGTGGGATCTTTGCCATACAGGATTACTTCCAGTGCTGAAAGCTTACTGCTATCTACCTTGGTAGAATCAATAGTAAGAGTTGCAGTAGGCTTATGATCGCTTACATTAACCGGAGTGGTAGATACCTCCCACGAGAAAGTAATAGCTTCCGGAGAATCATTGATGGTGGCATATGCCTTCTCGGAAGGAGCCGCCAAACAACCATAAATCATATGCAGCTTATAGCCATATTCATTACCATCAACGTCATTACCCAGAGTAGTCTTATAGCACATACCAAACTGCTTACGAGTCTGCTGACCAATGGTAACACCATCAGTAAGAGATGCAGAACCATCACATTCCGCAAATTCATCGGGATAAGTATAAGCTTCCACAGTAGCAGCAAACTCTTCGGTAGAAAGCAGGTTCAGATACTTAATGTCATCGGCATACAGGGGAGTAGGTTCTGCGCCAGAAGGAGATTCAGTGACCGCAGTCAGACCATTCCATGCGACACCATTAGAATAGGTGCCATCAGAACCCTTAAGATACAGCACACCATTTTTTACACCAGTTTCGTAAGTACGTTCACCGGTCTTATCCCATACAAGTTTAGACATAATATTCCTCCTTTAGAAATATAAAGTTAATACATCATGATTTAAATTATCAGATTTGAAATAGCGATCAAATCTACACATCGGCATTTGCAGTAGTTTTTTAATCACTATATTATCCGGTTTTTTATCGATTACTGTGATTTCATAACTAGTGGGCTGCAAATAAGTTGTGTTATTAGCAAATCTACTAGTAATATTTTTCTTAGAATACACAATCGCCGGATATTCCATCTTAATCGTTTCGGGAGGCTGATAATAAACACTCCTACTACCGAGTAATTCTTCTAATTTACTCTGTAACTCAAGACGAGTCCCCATTATACAACCCCCCTATAGTTAATGTTAATCTTGGATACTGAACATCTACACTAGTGATTTTCCATTTAGCGCCCATGAATTTGGCATAACGCATAGCGTAGAAATTATTTTTGGCGTATGGGTCTGCTATGATACTAACTTCATTGGCGAGATTAATATTGTCATTAACCCCGCCCGAAGTTTCAAGTTTTCGAGTATTTCGAATCAGATCGCCGTAATATGATCGTTCGACAACCTGTTCTTCCCATAGGCCGGGTTCAGTTTCTACTGTATTTACGAAGCCGATTATCCCGTACCATTTCGCCATTTTGAATTTTCACCTCGATTAGTCAGCAACGGACACGAGAGTCTTAAGATCAGTCTTTGTGCTATCGCTACTACCGGTAGTAACAGCATAAACAATCTTACCAATGCCACTTGCGACGGAGAAACCTACAGGAACATAATAAACATCACTAATGTTAATGAGGGCTCTTTTAAGAAATGCATCCTTAAGAACACTGGTCGTAAACTGAGTCGTTCCAGCCGCATCGATATATGCCTTACCATCAGACCCCTTACCGTAAATCACCAATGCGGCAACGTTCTTGTCCTTCGCATCATTAAATACTCTTTCCATATATTAATCCTCCTTAAACTAAAATATAAACAACGTTAAACGTGTTTATTAACTATTCAATGCGGCCTTAGCAGCAACCAGACCAGGCTCTTCACTCTGAGTTGCAGTACCAGATCTCAGAACAATTGCAGAGAAAGGCTTAATCAGCGCACCAGAACAACGAGTTTCAATCAGATACTTCTGCTGGTTGTAATCAATGTCAAAATCATCGAACATGTTAATAGCACCACCCTTATCTGCACCAACATTGTAGTCAGACAGATTAACAATGATGCCATATACATCTTTGCCATCCTTATCCTTAACATTTTCCATAACAGGAACCGTGATAATTTCCTTTACACGCAGAGCAGTAGCCAGTTCACCTTCGGTCTTATAGAGCTTATGACCAATGGTGTCTTCCAGAAGCAGCATGTCAGTAACGAAATCTTCAGTAGTAAAGAGAACCGGATTACCAGAACCTCTATAGTTCTTACGAGACTTAATTGCGGCCTTCATGAAATTCTTAGCCTTATCGTCGTCAGTAGAACCAGCAGCAACAGACCATCTGATAACAAACAGATCTGCATCGTTCAGGATAGGACGGATGTTCTGTTCGTTAATCTTGTCATCAGAAGATGCGAGACGACCATCGCCAACCAGAATGGCACGAGCAATTTCTTCATCCAGCATCATTCTCATTTCAGACTTAAGCCAGCTAATTACGTCGAAATCAGTGATATCGATAATGTCATCACGATCCATCTTCTGCTTCTTATAGATCGTAGTAGGAGTAGTAGATCTCTTGAGCAGGCTGAATACTTCTTCTCTCTTCAGCTTGCCCTTGATATAACCCTTTGCTCTTGCTTCATCTTCGGTAATATCTGCAAACATGGATTTAATGCGGCTAAACGGAGTATGATGGGTGCCGCCAATAACCTTATTAACCCAACCCATATCTCTCTGAATAAACTCAGGCGGAGTATTCAGAGACTTAACATCAGGGAGCAGATAGTCGATCTGATCGATACCATAGTCTTCTGCATGGGCCAGGAAACTTTCTTTCAGACTGCCGAAACGCTTACCATCTGCGATGATAGTCTCCATATCGGCATGACTGAGAACGTCACCCTGTCTTTCATCATTATCATATGCATCAAATACGTTATGCTTCATCATTTCACTTCCTCCTTCTTCATCATCGGATACGCCGGCATCTTCCAATGCCTGACCAATCAGTGCATACACAACAGTCTTCTGTTTTTCATTAAGAGTATTAAATACATCAGCGACAGTTTCTTCGCCATCAGTTCTTCTAGTATCTTCGGGCATATTTTCGTCCTCCTTCTTTTTTTCAGATTCAGGTTCGCTACTTGCATGATAGAGACTAATATTTTCGCCAGTATAAATCACAGCTTCTTCTTCAGACTCTTCGCCATGCATAATAACAGATTCAATACTTGCGCCTGGATTTGCGCCGGCCAATACGAGACTTAACTCTCGAATATTACCATGCATAACATTCGGACCCTGCTGTTTCAGCTGATTAGCATAAATGGACAACGCATTTACATCGCCATGCTGAACCAACAATTTAGCGGTCTGACCAGACTCAGTTTCATTAAACTTACAATATGCATAAACCCCACTGTCTCGGTTTTCCAACAATGCATGACCGAGAACTTCATTAGGGTCATTATGCTGATGGTTCCACACTAACGGAACAGTCTGTCCATCATTACTCTTAAACGCATTTTTTCGGATAATGCGCCCGTCAGAGCATAACAGGTCCGTCTTTGTGGCCCATCCACAAAAATCGTATTTACCCATTTTGAATTTCTCCTCCTTTATTCGTATTCGTCATATGAACCTTCGTCCATTGGAGCATTATCAGCCCCATCTGGATATGGATTTTCTCCTTCGTTCGGCTGACTAATATTACTATTTATAAGTTCATCTGCTTTCGGATCGTCAGAAGGTTTCATTCCGATAACCTGTCTAATCTCATTCGAAGTCATGATCTCATTACGAGTAAACTTATCCGCAATTTCTGCTATATCGTTAACAGGAACCAATTTAAATGGATCTCTAAAGAACGAAATAGACTGCAATTGAGATCTTGCTGTTTTAGTAAGAAACTTTCGTTTCATTTCATCGACAATAGCCGAAATAATTGGTTCGATTGTTCGATTATTATAATTAAGCATTGTCTTTTCATCGGCAGTACCATCTAACACTGTTTGAGTAATACCTAATTGGCTATACAGCATATTAGTTAAATACTCTACCTGTTTCATAAGGTTGTTTTCAATAGAACGATTCAACTGAGTAATACGTTCTGTTCCGTCGGTATAAGCAATACCGTACTTAGAACCAGCTAACTGATTCTCGATATCTTTTCGCCTATTCTCAGCTTGCTGACGTCGAGCTTCTGTTTTAATAACATATGGAAGCTGGATGATCAAATCTAATTTGCCGGATGCCGTCTGTTCATCTGTCACATCCAATAAACTAAGTTTTCTCACCAAACGTTTCATAGTTGAGTTAGGTTCATTTATAACAGCATAGAGAGGGTTTTCAATAATACCGACAATGCTTTTAGGCAAAGTGATATCATTCTTACGTCCGATTCGTTCGTCATACACTCTCACTTTTACGTGTTCAGGATACCATTCCAAAATCTTACCGGTTCGCATTGATAAAATATCATACGATTTAGTAACCTTTGGATCTAAAATGGTCTCTGTAGGAACAATCGCTACACATCCTTCATCGAGCATAGACATGACAACATCCTGAATAAATGCTCTACCGGTTTGATCGATATTTGCCTCAACGTTGAGGCATCGATTCATATTAGAATCTATAATTTCGATGAATCTATCGTTTTCATCTAATCGACAGTGTTTAATGCCAATAGATGCAACATCTAGTGCAATTCGATTGTATACAGCAGTAACTATTGAACGTTCATTACCGCGTGTAAATCTAACTCGATCCGGACGATACGCATAACTATTTCCAATATTCTGATAATTATTAGTAGGGTCTCTATTTCGAAATGCATTCCAAGCATGTTTCAGCCTGGAGCTAAAAGAAATTTCCATTTTGAAGTTCCTCCCTTATCGTCGTCTCTTCATATTCCAATTCGTTCCACCAGAACCAAACATATTCATAACCTGGTTGTAATGTTTGTTGTAATTTTCGACAATATTTCTGGTATCAGAAATATCATTTAACGAAGAATCTAACAAAGATTGTCTAGTTTTCATCATAGATTTAAAATTGTAGGGATTATTTGTTGACACTCTTCTAGTCTCTTTTTTAACAACAGAAGATACTGGATTATGTGTTGGTATAGAACTAATTTTTTGTGTATTAAAAGATTGTCGATTAGTATTAACCCAATCTTTTGCTAAATGCATAGGAGCGTCATTAACGACTTTTTTAATTGATTTATTCTTCGTTAGTCGATAAACACCATATGCAGCAGCAATAGTAGCTGTAGTAATACCAAGTCCAATCGCAATCTTTTTAGCTTTACTCATCTTTCTTCTTTCTGAACCAGACGATTCATGATGACGACGAATCCCCCATCTCATGCCTTTTACACCATGATGATAAAGACAAGTAGAATAATTATAAGTCCACATTAAATCACCTCTATTCAAATGCTTCTCGATTAAGTTTAAATGCTACATAACCATCCATCATAGCGGCAACAGCATCGATTTTCTGATCATATCGTTTTTTTAATAATTTTCGATTGCCATTTGTATCTTCTAGGGTTATACAGTTACCCATAGCAAATGTCATCAATTCTTCATCAAATAAAAGAAGCCGCTCCTCTGAGAGTTTTTTCAACTCACCTAAAGGAACTGACTCTGTTTTTGCGCCCTGTATAACTTTTTCTATTCCGAAAGGACCATTTTCTCGTTCCCATCGTTCAACAAATTCTCTAGCATTATATGGGTCGAAGCCAAAAGATCTTACATCATAACTACGTTCAGCAATATGATTATCCAAATCTTCATAAACTTCCATCATATCCAAAACAGTACCAGGCATAACAATTAAACTGCCTTCTTTCATGAATTGATCGTATTTGATCCTCATGGCTGCCGGTAATTTCATTAATGTACGTTCGGTAATATAGTTTCTGGTTTTAACACCAAAGGAACCATTAGATAATGGGAATAAAAATGTGAATGCACAAAAGTCATCACCCTGAGACAAATCAGCCCCAAGAGAACAAGGCATATTCCAGTAATCACGTTTACGATGTGGAAGAGTTTCTTCATAGGTAAAGAAATACGTGTAGCCTTCCATTGGAATACCAAAACGTTTAGCTAAAATATCATTTCGTGTAGCAGGAGCTTTTTCAGCTCTTTCAACGTCTAACTGGTAAACCTCATATGTAACTGTCTTTCCAAGATTAGGGTTGGCTTTTGGCCACATATCCGGATCGCCAACTTCGTCAACTGAATCAAGCTTATACCACCAAATAGATACATGAGGATTAACATACTCACCTTTCAGTATGTCCATTAACTCCATTTTGATTGTATCGCCGCTTCCGTTTCGAACAGTACCTTCTGAACTAGTGGCTACTATTAAATAGTCATCATTCTTAGATGCACCCTGTTCAATAGCACCAATAACGTCTTCTCGAACGTCGCCAGAAAGCCATTCATCAACAGTAGCAATCTTGCATCGTAAACCTTGCAATTTATCGATACTCATTGGTCGAATTTCAAGTAAAGATCCGGTTAAGAAATTCTCGATACCTTTTTTAGTTGATGCAAGTTTACATCGATTCGCTTTCGAACCAGTTGTGTTCTGAATTGAACCCTCAGTTAAAAACTTAAATAGCGGTCCTCTAGATCTTGTTATTGCTGTACGAATTGGAGACATAACTTCTTCCGCTAATTTCATAGTCGGAGCAGTTGTAATTTGATGAGTGGTGGATGTATCAACATTTTGAAAGTAAGATTGAACACACGAATCGTATACAGATTTAGCAGCGCCTCGTCCTACTATCAAATATTGCTTATTGGTTAAACGTTTCTTAATAGATCGTCTTTCGTAATGACCACCATGACCGTCGGGGGAGGGAACATATACACTACGTTCAACAAAATAATACCATCCAAAAACCTGCTCTGCCCATAACTTAAAACTATCAAGTAGATGCAGATCTTCACCATCGGTCAAAGTTAATTCGTTCTCACAGAATTCAATAAAACCATTAATAGCTTGATCATCATACCAAATACCAGGATTTGCGATAAGATCATCTATTCGATTCATCTCCATCTCAATCTCTTTACATACTGGAATTTCTCCTCGTATTACAGCATCACGAAACTTACCATAATAGATTGGTGTAGCTGTGTTTGATAAGGACATATTTTAAGCCTTTCTACGAGCTATCCTATTTTTAGTATAACCAACCGCACCTGGAATATGACCTAATGCAGTATTCCCCATAAATTTTAGCTGTGATTTAACAATAGACTTGACTGTGCCATTTCCTTTGTTAACTCTTGCATCGTTGTATTTAAGCGCGCCATAAGAACTCATAAAAAAAGTTTCAACGGCAGCTTTACCCATATCCATATTAACTATTTTTTTGTTTAAAGCATTAGTATGCTTAGAATAGAGTCTATTAGCAATGTTGAGATCGTTAGATTTACTCTTTTTGGCAGTTTTATAATTAGTTTTTGCTTTATTAACTGCACTTTTATAATCGCTTTCAGCTTTCGATTCTCTAGTCTGATCTTTTTTAGACAAATTTTGTCCTCGTTTATATTTTTTTTCTATACTATTAATTGATTTTTCATATTTGGAAAAAGCTTTTGCTTCTGCTTTTTTATAATTAGATTTTGCTTCTTTTCTTCTAGCTCGTCTAATACCCCATTTCATACCCATAACACCATAATGACATAGTTCATCCGAATGGTTATAAGTCCACATTAAAATTTAAACCCCCTTTTATAGCGATAAAGTTCATTAGGATAATTATAAGTTCACACATATTTTAACTCCTATTGTTACCTGCACGCTTATGTAATTTTTCAATATTAGATTCGTTATTACGAGCCAAATCATCCCACTTAGTCATCTTATATCTGTCTACTAATTCTTTAGTTTTCTTATATTTTTTACTATTACTATAGAATTCACTAAGTAACTTATCAGACTGCTTATTCATTTCTTTATCAAATGTCTTCTTATAATCAGACAAATAATTATCTCTTTTTGCGAAATTTTTTCCATATCTTTTTTGCTGTTGTTTATTAAATCTATCAATTCCACCACGATTCATATGATCGGCTGCTCTATTATAAGCATCGAATCGCATACGACCAGATTTTTTAGATAATTCTTTTTCAACCTTTATAGCTGATTTCTTATATTTTTTACTAATTCGTTTCTTCTGTCTGTCACTTAACAAATCTACAGATCGTGCTTTCCTATGCCCCCACTTCATACCTAAAACGCCGTAGTGGTAAAGTTCATTTGGATAGTTATAAGTCCACATATGCTTAACCTCTCAATTCTTTAATGGCTAATGCGACACCAAGTGCAGAAGCGCCAACAGCTAATGCTCTACCGCTAACATCCAAAGTGTCTGAAATAAATTTACGACCCTTAGAAATAACAGGTTTTGCTTCTGGAGCAAAAAGATCGTTATACTGTTTTTCTAAGTTAGCTCGATTAATTCGATCTCTAAGCTGTTGATCGGTCATATTAGATAAATCCATTTTGATTTTTTTCGGGCCAGATGATGGTCTTGTACTAGACTCTAATTCTTTTGTTGACTTTACCAAATCCGAAACAGAATTAACGGTCTTTTTGGCTCTAGTCAAATCCTCTCGAACCCATCTATCTGCATCGGGACCATTAATAACAATACGATTATCTTTTTTTCTGGCATTATTGGCTTTCACATCTCTATCGTAACGTTTCTGACCAGCATCAGTGAGACTACCATCTTTATTTTGATACCGACGAACGCCCCACTTCATACCTAAAACGCCGTAGTGGTAAAGTTCATTTGGATAGTTATAAGTCCACATTAAATCACCTCATTCTTAGGGTCTACGGTGACCGAAATTCGCCATTCAAGTTCACTAATCAACGAATTAATAGACTGAAGAATTGTGGAACTGGCGGGTGGATCAAACAACAAACGAACTTTCATATGTACATAAGATTTAACTAACTCAAGACGAGTATCGTCTTCGATAAAATCACTCCAAATACTTTTGCTATCACTAATAGCGAAACCATTTACCGGACCTACACCCATTTGAGTTAAAATCGAAAAAACCGAATTAATATGCGTAATAATATCTTGGTCGAAATGTGTTTCGTCTTCGGTAATACCAAGTAATTTTTTAATAGATGTTAAAATACTCTCCATTACACTACCTCCTTTAGTTTCGTTTCCAAGGACACGTATCGTTTTTAGTCCTTTCTACAGGAGCAATGACTAATAAACTTTCATCCCCATAATGGATAGCATTATGTGTATCATGTGTTACACAAATCAAATTTTCAGGATCAAATACTATCGGGTTACGTTCTAAAACATCTTCAACAGAAATTGGTTTTATATGATGGATTAGAATTCGACCATGAATATCAAATCCTTCACATGCTAGATCACATCCATTATCTCGAATGATTATGTCTCTTCGACAAGTCTTCCATTCGTCTGAATGATACAGCATTTGATTAAGATACCTATCGTAGCCAAATGTTTTAATCCCAACATTACCGTCAAGTTGTAAGTATTTAAAACGCTCTTTAAAAGTCGGAATCGTTATTAATTCTGAATAGCATCTATTGATCATTCTCATCACCATGACCACTATATCTTCGCATAGCACTAATTGCATTAGAGTACAATTCTTCAATTCGTTTAGCTGATTGCAAAGCCTCTGTTTTAGCAGATATTAATTCTTTTTGCTTTTCGCGAATTTCTTGTTCGATTCGTTCTTTTGTTGAACCCATTTTTAAGTAATGCGTAATCACCTGTGAGGAGGCGGTGCCTTCTCGCAATTGCTTTTCAGCAAGATCAACCGCTAAAGATATCAGCTGATTTTCTCTAGCCTCAGGCGTTAAGGCGGGACGCATTTTCTTAACTGAAGTTTGTTTAGTATTCTTTGCCATAGCGAATATGCACCTCCTCTTTTTACTTTTTATAAACATAGTCAGAGCACTCATGGAAGTTTATAGGGCCTATCATTTTCGTTGTATAGAAAGGAGAAGTGATATGGCATGTAAGGGCAGAAATGAGACTTATGAGAATCCAACTCGTAGGAGGAACAGAAAATAAATCAACCCTATAAACTTTCACGAATGCTCTGACTATGTTAATATCGTTTTAAACTTTTGCCCGAATTACATAATAGATCGGTTTAGTCTTATCGTAATACGGCGCAATAGGACCAATGTTGGTATATCGTTTATTATCGGTGTTCGATTTAAAAGGACCACCGGCATCAAACCATTTACCTTCACCAGCATAAATGGCTAGATTGGAATCCCATACACATACATCACCAGGACACAAATTCTTAATTTTATCCCAAGTTTTGCCCTTTGTCTCAATAGTCTGACATCCGAGCAAATGAGAAGTTCCGGTTGCCTTCCCATTATCATGGGAAATAATTTTACCAGATTCCAATAACTTAACATTTTGAAGTACCCAGCTTACGAAATGGGCACAACTAGAACCAGGTTTATCTAACTTTTTTGTTGCGGCAAAAGTTGACTTAGTTTTATATTCTCCGCCTTTATAATGCCACTTTTCTTTAACCATATATTTTCCGATATCTTCTGCACATTTTAAAATTGCAGCTCTGATCAATGCGTCCTGAGTTTTCGGCCCAACAATACCGTCAACGGTAAGCCCATACTTATATTGGAAATTTCTAACGGTGGTGTCAGTCTTATTTCCCCAAACACCATCTTCGATAAGACTATTACCAAGCAAATTTAATCGATACTGAAGAAGTTTAACCTTCTCGCCGGTATCACCCTTGGAAATAAGATTGGAGGATTTTGTATTATTCACGGGAGTCAAAAACAATGCTCGTTCTTCTTTTCTCCGTCGAACCAAACCGGCTAAAACCTTACCGTTACATCTTATCCACATAGTCAAGGCATCAGCAGCACCGTTATAATCACCATCATTTAATTTTCGTAGAGCAGTAGAAGTCCGAAAACCATTGACACCAACGTTATAAGTAAAACTTACTAACGCATCAAATTGATTTTGGTTCAAAGAAACTTTTACATTCTTATTAACTGCACTTTCATAAGTTTTAATAGAATGATCTCGCAACCAGGCATGCGCTGCCTCCCTAGTTGTAGTCATACCCTTACAAACTTTCTTTCCGTAGTAATATCCAGTCTGACCGTACCCAATGGTCCATACATTATCGAGAGTATTAGATGCCTTTAATAGACAACCCTCGAAGCTTTCGATCATTTTCAAACCCTTTTCGCTAATTTTCATAGATGTTTCACCCCTCTTTAATCATAGAAAAATCAAACACTAGAGTAGCGTTAAAAAGAACTCACAAAATATATCAACAGGAGGTGCCTACTATGAACCAACAAATAGACCAATACCTTGTGAGCTCGTGTTAACGCTACTCGAATCGACCTAAAACCGAAAATATAAATTAACCCCCGGGGAATTTT
>ERZ1026846.120-NODE-120-length-57112-cov-85.905919_pt1 | contig 57112 bp, 97 predicted proteins | sample MGYA00380153_ERZ1026846 | MGnify/ENA primary metagenome ERZ1026846 (study PRJEB33269, sample SAMEA4719789) | human gut metagenome | biome: human-associated habitat; feature: organic feature; material: feces | place: Cameroon | collected 2013-10 ...
GGTGGCAAACCACCGCATCGAAGATCTCGAAAAAGAGAGAGGAGAGTAACACATGCGCAAAACTCTTTTTGCATTGCTTCGCCCATTGCTTGCATGAGGATCGGGTTTTGATTTAAGGTGTCTTTCAGCACCTTCATAACGATTGCCCGCTTTTCTTCATTGGAAAGGTTCTCGAACTCATCACCAAACATTTTTTTGCAAACCAAAAGTGCGCCCTTCAGAAAGTCCATCGTTTCCATTCTTATTTCCTCCATTGTTTTGTTTCCCTTGCTGTGATTATAGTATAGCACTGTTTACAGTGTATGTAAATTGGCATTTTCGACAATGTTTATAGTGCCATATTGTGCATATTTGGCATTGTAAACAGTGCTGTTTTTTGCTATACTAATGCAAATGAAACGGGAGGTATTTTTATGATTTCTGAAAAGAAAAAGGCATCCAATGCCAAATGGGACAAAGAAAATATGACAAGCTTGGCCTGCCGCGTAAAAAAGGACTACGCGGAAAAGTTCAAGGCAGCGTGCGCAGAGACCGGGACGACCCCAAATGCCGTATTAAAGCAGGCAGTCGAAGAATTTTTGCAGGCGCATACAAAATAACAGCTCAACCACAAGCGCTCATGCGGATTTTTCCGTGTGGGCGCTTTTCTTTTTTGTCCTTCGTTGTACGTTCGTTGTCTTTCGTTTTTTGCGGATGCAGTACACTGAGAGCACAAGGAGGGATGTATTATGAGCTATTACCAGATACCCGGAACGCCCTACGTTCCGCAGCAGCCTGTCAACCCTTACGGCGGCATGGGCGCGGTAGGCCTTGCCACTTCCCTGCCAAACACACAGATGCAACAGGCACAACCGCAGCGTCCGCAGCCGATGAATGGGCAGCAGCCTGTTCAGCAGTCGGCACAAGACGGCGGTTGGCTGCTTGGCAGACCTGTTTCCAGCAGGGAAGAATTTCTGGCGATACCGTCCGACCTGTACGGAAGACCGACCTACTGCCCAGACTTGCGCAGCGGCGTGATCTACTGCAAGCGTCTCAACCCGGACACCTGCGAATCCTATGTACAGGAGTTTTACAGCCCGGAAGCGTGGCGGCAGATGCAAGCACAACAGGCACAGCAGACCGCTGCACCGACACAGCAGTATGTGCCTATTGAGCAGTACAATACCCTTGTCCACCGCCTGGATGAACTGGAAAAATGGCAGAAGAGCTTTTCTAAGCCCACTGCTGCAGCGAAGAAAGGAGAATAAATAATGTCCTCTCCGTTTGACATGATTACTCACAGCCCTATCATGCAGCTTGCAAATCTGGCTCGTGCCGGGCAGAACCCGATGGGGCTTATCCAGCAGTTGGGTGGGCAGAGCGCACCCATCATGCAAGGGCTGAACCTGATTCAGGGTAAAAACGAAGCGCAACTTCGGACGATGGCGCAGAACCTCGCCAAAGAGCGTGGCATCGACCTGAACCAGCTGGCAAGCGTCCTGAATCTGACGCTGCCCCGATAACGAATCCCTCTAAGCGAAACGCTTCTCAGTTTTGCGGACTTGACAAAAACCGCTTTTGTTTGGCTTCGCCTACCGCATACGGCGGTGGGATAGCATAACGCAAAACTGAAAGGAGTTTTGTTATGGACGATTTTGCAACTGGCTATCTGGCTGGGCAGGACGGCGGCAATAACAACGGCGGATTCTTCGGTAATGAGGGTCTTTGGGCTGTTATTATCCTCGCTATCATCTTTGGCTGGGGCACAAACGGCTATGGCCGGAACGGTGGCGACAACGGCATGAACGCCTATATCCCCTATCTGGTCGGCACTGGCGCAACCGGGCAGGGTGGTAACGACACCCGCGCGGCTCTGTCTGAGGGCTTCTACCAGCAGGATACCTCCCGCTCTCTGGCGGGCATCCAGAGCGGTATCTGCTCTCTGGGCTATGACCAGCTGGCACAGATGAACGGCGTCAACACCAACATCGCGAACGGCTTTGCAGGTGTGAACAGCGCCATCTGTCAGCTTGGCTACCAGAACGCACAGCTCGTGAACGGACTGGAACGCAGCGTGTCCAACGGTGACAACGCCATCAGTCTTGCCATCATGCAGGAGGGCAACGCTCGGCAGGCTGGTCAGACCGCACTTGCCACGCAGCTGGCATCTTGCTGCTGTGAGAACAAGCAGCTCATCGGTGACCTGAAGTACACCATCGCAACGGAGGACTGCGCTACCCGTCAGGCTATCGCAGACAACGCCCGCGCCATCGTGGACAACTGCAACGCCAACTTCCGTAGCATGATGGACTACTTCACGCAGGACAAGATTGCCACTCTGACCGCTGAGAACCAGAGCCTGAAGTTCGCGGCTTCTCAGGATCGGCAGAATGCGCTTCTGACTACCGTGATGTCCCAGCAGACTGACACCATCCTGAACCGGGTCAATCCTCGTCCGATTCCCGCTTATCAGGTGGCGAACCCCAACTTGGGCGTGAACTGCTGTGGCTGCTGCTAACCAACACACTCCCCGATAACACCGGGTGAACCATCGGGGCAGGGGTAAGACACCTCTGCCCCTGATTTTTTAGGAGGAAAACACTATGGCTTGCAAAACAAGCTGCAAACTCTGCCCGCATCTGGTATTGAGCCAGTCGGTGACATTTGCTAACGATACGCTGACCATCAACATCCCTGCTGGCGCATACCAGAACGGAGAGAAGTATTGCATCGTGGTTGCCCAGAGCATCCCGGACACGACCACCATCAACGCCCCTGTTGTCATTACTATTGGCGCAGGTACGACCGCATACCCTCTGACCGACTGCAACTGTGCTCAGGCAACCGCTGAGAGCATCCACACTCGCACCCGCTATGCTACCCGCGTTGCAACATCTGCGACCGGCACCGGCACGTTCAAGTATCTTGGCTGCTTCTGCCGCTCCCACGCTGGCGCACCCGCGTCTATTTCTTAAGGAGGTATAGAGATTATGGGCAAGAACAATTTTCGCCGCATGATGATGCTCCGTGAACACGACAAAGACCGTGAACCGGAACGTGACCGCCTTGAGGAAGAGCGTGACCGCAGGGAGCGTGAGATGGAACGCCGTCTGCGTAAGCTGGAAGGTGGCAACGACCGCTATCCCTATTATCCGCAGGAGGAGAATCGCTACATCGACCCCTACCCCATCCCCCGCTACCCTGACGTGGAGAATGGACGCAGAATGCCGCAAATCGGCTTCTCGCAGAACGGAGACTGGGACAAGCGGTCTGGACAGTACGAACGTGGCGGTGCGGACAGCCGCTCGATCAGGATGCCACGCCAGCACCTTACCCACGATGAAGCGGAGGAATGGTGCGACAGCATGGTGAATGCTGACGGCACAAAGGGCTGTCACTGGACGCTGGAGCAGACGCAGGACGTTGCAAAACAGCGCAATATCAACTGCGACCCGAACGATTTCTGGGCTGTTATGAACATGATGTACTCGGATTATTGTCAGGTCGCAAAGCGCCAGTCCGTTGACACTCCGGGCTTCTACGCTGACATGGCAAAGGCGTTCCTTGAGGACGCAGATGCCGTAGATGGCAAGGCATATCTCTACTGGGATTGCATTGCTGATAAGTAAAGCAAAAGGGATGGGGTACGCATCTGACACCCCATCCCAATTTTTATGCTCTCAATTGGTCTAATGATACAAATTCTATGTTCTCTGGAAGTTCTACAGTCAACTTTTCTCCAACTGCGATTCCTCGTTTCGTCTTATAACTAGAAATGTACCTTAACAGTTGGTTGAGGGCGGATTCATTGAAGTCCCTCAATTTAACCTCAACGGGAATCTCCTCCCCATTCCGTTCAACCCATGCGTCAGGAATATCTTTCAAGTTGCTTTTTCTAGTTATTGGCTTCCCATAGCCTAACGATTCGCATTTTTCTTTGAAAAGATTTTGATAATGGAATTCATTTTTCCATGTTTCCCTTACGTTTTCAAACATTAAGCGCACCGCAATGCTATAGAAATTCTCTATATTTCCGTTCTTTTTGCAAACTTCGTTATATTTTTCGTCGAAGCAGTTTTTCCCAATACATTTTTCTAGCTCAACTAAATCTATGTATGCGTTTATAATGTCTGATGCCAACTTCTGATTTTGAATGTTAATCTTCTTCAAACAATCAGACCGCCCCAAAACAAATCCATATTGAATCAAAAACAGCCCTGCATCATTAAGGCTATCAATCATTTTGGACGTTTCTTCTGGTAGCTTTTGACCAGTAACTTCTTCTGACATGGATTTAATGGTATCAGCGTCAAGCAACGGCATATCCATAAAATCACTCTCCAACCGCAATAAGGCTCAACTGCTCGTTGACAGGCTCATGCCCTGCTTCTTTCAGTTTTTTGTAAAGGAACGCCTGTCCTTTGCGTGTCCAATACGTCCGCTCTTTGGTTTTGCTATTGCCAATGTCAAACGGAACACCCACAACATAGCCCTTGCCTTGATACTTCCGATAGAGAATCCATTGCTTGTTGACCTTGTATTGGATGCCAATTTCTTCCAGAATAGAATTGAACTTCTGGCTCGTCATACCGTAGTTTTGAGCAATCTGCTTCACGGTCAGCTTTTCATCCGACATAAGAACGGCGTGTGCATAGTCGGACGCTGGCTTCAACTTTGCATTTTCTTGCACAAGCTGAATGTTCGCGCTTTGCAACTGCTCAACCTTCTTGTTGGCAATCAGAACCGCACGGCTCAAAATCATATCGTCGGATTCCGGCATGGTCAGTTTGCGTTCCATAGCATTGAACGCTTGGATGTACTTCAACTTCCATTCCATTGCTTTAGAACCAGTAAAGCCCATAGCGAGAAGCGAAAAGCCATCCCTATTCATAAGATAAGTACGTTGCGGTCTACCGTAGCGGTCTGGCGTTTCGGTCTCAAAAAACATCTCCCCAAAATTGGGGACATCTTTTTTTACTGCATCAATGTCACGCATCACATGGTCGTGCCGCTTCTCAAAATTCTCTGCAAGTTCTTTGCTTGACACCATCTTTTGACCGTTGCATTCATAGAACGACACGCCCATGACTTCCTGCTCCTGCTGAACAGGTGCGTCCTGTGGAATCTGAACCAGTTCCTTTCTTGCTTCTTCCTGACCTACACGGTATCCACCGTCATAGGCTTTGTTGTGGAAATCTGCAAGCATCCCGGCAAGTTCAACATCATCTTGCGTCAGCCCATTCTTGCTACTGAGAGCGAACTTGCCAATCATTTCCTCTTTGCTGATACGGTTGTTGTAATCAGACATAACTACTCCTTAAAATTGTTTGTAAAACCCAAAGAGGAGTAGTATAATAGATTTACAGCTCTTGTGAGTTTGTGGAATAATCCCCTTTCACTGTTCGTCCGCCAAGACTTATGACAGCGTTAGGGGATTTTTTATTGCTCAAGTTCTTTATCTATCATCTCGTTAAGCCATTTAGTCTTTGTTTTCCCTTGTTCCTTTAACTTTGCCGTTAAAGCATCGAGCTTCTCTCTCGGAATTGGAACACTGAACTGACCTATGGTTTCACGACGCTTTCGATAATACTCTGCGCTACTTTTAGCCAACTCAATCCCTCCTTTGTTGGCTAGCAATAATAGTATAACACTTGCTAGCATGAATGTCAATAGCACGAAAACTACACGCATTTTAACGTCAATTCGTTAGAAAATGCGTGTTTTTTATTTTTGGTTCAATCTTCGAGAAAATCTTCCAATTCAATCTTCCCTTCTGCCGCTGCAACCGCTAGAGCGTACACGAACTGTCCAATCGTCATTCCGTGCCGCCGTGCTTCACGGTTGATGTACTTGCGCTCTTCCTCGCTCATAAGGATGGTAATGCGCTTTGAACGCTTGCCATCTCCGCTTGCAACACCCTGATGCGATACTGGCATCGGGATTTTTTTCTTTGCCAGACCAGCTTCTACCAGTGCGTCGGACACATCGCCTTGTTCGATAAGACGTTGGACTTCCCTCGCCTGTTTCAGGTTCTTCGGCTTGCTTTCGCTGACTATGGCATTGCTTGGCTGTGCTTTGCTGTCTTTGGCTTGCTTCGGCTTAATATCGCTTAATGTTGCTTCATTAGGCTGTACATGGCTGTCTGTGGCATCACTAGGCTTAATCTGCTCGTGTTCGGCTATGTTTGGCTTTGCTTGGCTTACTTCTTCTTCCTTTGGCTCACTTCGGCTTAATGTCTGCTCCGAAAAAATAGGCTGGAAATCAAACCCGCCAAGCAAACCTGATGATTTTTTGCTAGTTGATTTCATTTTACATTTCCTCTACTTTCTTCGGAAGCTCACGAATTGGCATCCAGTATTCAATTTCTCCCGGCTTGAACTGTTTTACGATTCCTCGATTGTTCCACCATAACCCTTTCCAATAATAGCCAATATAAATGCTTCCGTCTTTGTCAGCCAGCAAAACTTCTTTCTTCTCTTTTGGCAAATCCCATTCATAGTTTGTTGGTGTCCATTTTTGAAACTCTGCTGTGTCCATAACCGCCACAAGAGCGTCCATATATGCGTCTTTTTCTTCCTTGCTTTTAGCTTCAGCCCAATAGCCAGAAATCTCACTCTGAACGATTTCGCCATCAATCAGTCTCATTGTTATCTCCCTCTACAATTTTTTCTGCCAACGCCTTGAAATCCTCTGCGCTGGTACTCTTTGCTGTGTCCCCGCCAAACAGGCTGTGCCGCTCTGCCTGAGCTTTACGAACGCCCATAGACGGTCTAATCTTCACGTCCAGCAGGGTTGTGCCCATGTTCTGTGCAATTACAGGAAGCTGCTCTACAACCTCTTTGGACAGGTTCTCACGGCTCTTGTACTGGTTCAAGAGCAGACCTTCAATCTTCAAAGTCGGATTGAAGTATCTGCGAACATCGCCGATGGTCTGCGAGAGCTGGCTCAAACCAGCCAGTGCGTAACGGTCTGCTGTGATGGGAACGATGATGCTGTTGGCGGCGATCAGCGCGTTCACAAGCGCAAGACCAAGTTGCGGGGGAGTGTCCAGCACGATGTAATCGTACTGCGCAGACACGCTTTCAAGGGCTTCTCGTAGCCGAAAGTTCTTGCCCATGTCCCGGACAAGCTGCTCGTCAATGTCCTTCAATGCACTATCAGACGGCAGAATGTCACCAGCTTCACAGTGTTGGATTCCTTCTTCTACCGTGCCTTGCCGGGTCATTACATCAAACAGTGTGCATACATCCTCTGTCTGTGCGCCGTAGGTGTCCGTTGCGTTGCACTGAGCATCGCAGTCCACCAGCAGGACTTTCTTTCCAAGCAACTGCAATGCACCAGCCAGACAGGTGCTTGTGGTGGTCTTTCCTGTGCCGCCCTTCTGGTTGGCGACCGCTATGATTTTTGCCATTTTATCACTCTTTCTTTATTCGTATATCGGCATTTCTGCCCACGCTGTCACTCTTGCGATAAAGCAAGCGTCCGAAGAAATGTTCAACCTCTGAAACGATATACTTACAAACTCGCCTTTTTCAATAAACGACGCGACTGTGTTTGTTGCCGTTATAGATTCATCTTTTAGATAGGTCGTTTTTACCGAACACAAGAACCGACCTTTCGTTTTTTCAATGATTTCTGGCGTTGGCATCCCATCATCTTTAACGGAATACCACACAATTTCCTGCTTCTTCATACCGCTCCTTTCTGCTTCAATTGTTCATTTTTGATTTTATATAAATATTGTCATAATATCTTCCCCATCTGGTGATTCTTCTATTTTCTTTATTTTATAGTTTCCAAAATGGTTTAGATCGTCAAAATTGCTGGATTCACATTCGCAAAAAGCGTCCGGTCCTCCGCGTCTATCTTTCGATTGCAAATAAAATCTTTGAATTTCTGGGTGCAATTTCAAATAAGTTTTAAGCGTCATAAGACTATTCCTTTCTCATTTTATTTAATTCGTTCATTCTGCTGTATGTGCTGCATCTGACTACTTTTGCAATGCGTCAATCTCATAGAAAGCCGGAAGATACTCTTCAATCGCACCGTCTTTCTTCAAGCTGCCAATCAGATACCGCTTTGGATGGTCAGGCCAAGGGTCACGCTTGATTGAAAGAATATCTGCGCACGCAGCCTTTACGATGTCATAGACCGCATCTTTCCGCTTCGGCAGCTTGATAGATGGATGTTCTTCTATCATCTTGGCTTCAACTACCTTTGCAACCTCAATGCACTCTTGGGCTGACAACGCATCACATACAGACCAATCGTATCCATCATATCCACTTGTGCTGGGCTTCCTGCTTGCCTTTTTTTCGCTCGGCTTTGAATTTACCGTGCTATCCTTAACCTCGCTAAAATCGGCATCTATGGCGGGCTGGTTGGACTTGTATGCGAATCGAAACTCAACAGCTACAACTTTTCGGCCTGTGCAAATCTTCTCAAAGTCCACGACAATATCTGAAACGTTGCTAATTTCCTCTACTGCTGGTTCAAGCACTCTACGCCGTAAAGCTCGGAAGTCGTCATAGCTTGGGTCGTTTGCTCCTATATGGTCGCGCAGCTGCTTTAAGCCAATCTTATTCGATGACAACGAGCGGTTCATCCAATCTCGAATCATGCTGTACATCAGGATAGATGCTTGCTGCTTCATTCCAATCGTATAGCGCAGACGGTATTTGACATAGCCGCTTCTTGCAATATCAAAGAACACTGGCCGCAAGTCTGGGTTGCAGTTGATCGAAACGTCATAGGACAAGGATTCCCGATTGAACTTGACTTCTGCCTTTGTGAACAGCGGATACATCACATATTCCGTTCCGTCTGCGTTCAGCGGCACCGAAACCACGTTGCCCAAGAAGTGCTTGACCTGCGACTTCAAGTTCTTTGAGTTGAGCTTCAAATCCAGTAGCTTGCAATATTCAGCCAGCGTAAACGATACGTTAGAGCTTTCCGGGTCTCTCGGATTGATACGGCTAAGATAGACTTCCAACAAACGAAGCTCGCCTGCTGTGTAGTCCGTAAACTTCGCCCAAACCAATGCCTTGCTCTTTTCGACAAGGTTGTTTCCTGTCAATTCCGGCATTGCATCACCTCATTTCTTCCACCCTATTATACCACTGTATCGTGTACACGTCAATGATTCTGTACACAATTATTTTTCAACAATCGACTTCCACATTCTGTACACGATACTCCACTTTTTGTACACGATACTCTTCACTTTTTGTACACGTTCTTCCACTTTATGTACACAATGCTCCACTTTTTGTACACGTTCTTACTATATATATAAACAAGAGATAAACAAGAGGTAAATAATTATCATCAAATAGAGATGACAAAACATTTTCAACAATTTTTCCTCTTCGATGGAAAGATCGTGGAGAACTTCAACCTTTCTTGCCAAATAAGACACATCCGGAAAGCCTTATGATCTTCTTAACCGTTTTATTGTGTACAGAAAATGGAGCGCAATCACACAAATAGAAGGGCGGGTTAACAAGTCACCCTTTATCAATATGAAATTTTACGCAAACTCGTTCATTACACACGCAAAAATTCAGTGGCTATAGGTCAACGAGAGAACAAAATGACAGCCTGAAACCATATCTATAATGGGTCTATTGTGTACAAAAAGTGGAGCACGTCCCCCTATACAGCACAAAAGCAACGATAATTCGACAATTACCGTAAAATGTTTTCTTCATTGATGGTATAAGCATCGTTCTGCTTCATGGCAGCGGCTTCTCCACAATCCTGCGCCTGATACAAAATCTGCATATTGGGCTGTGTCCCGTCTGGGTCTGGATCGGTTTTGGTGGCCTGCGCCATCTCATAATGGCCTGTGATGGCACGGCAGATGGATACACGATCACGCAGTGTCGTGTGGAGATTGGCCACCACCTCGCACAGCACGGCAAGGTAGTCTGAGCCATGATTGCCGTAGATCAGATAGCACAGCAGGTCGATTTCCTGCGGATGGGCTTCTTTGATATGCTCTATCAGCGCGTCTCTCTTGCTCTCGGTGCTGGAATCGCCAGCCAGACTTTCCAGCAAGCCGGGATGCAAGCAAGCGTCTATGTACCGCTTGACAGCAACGCCGCAACATACAAACCACTTGATAATCGTTGGAGCATCTGGGGTCATCGTCCCTTGCTCATAACGATAGATGGATGTCCGGCCTATGCCCATCCTGTCCGCAAGCTTCTGTTGGCTAAGGCCTGATTCTGCTCTTGCCATCTCTAACGCTTTTGCCACTCGTAACCTATAATCATCCATAAATACCCCTCTTTCGACAAAATGACACAAAAACAAAGAAATTTAGCCCGATATATTGTTCACAATGTGAAACAATAAATGGAAAAAATCGCCGTTCCATTGAAACAGCGAGATGTGATATAACTGTGTTGTCAAAAAATTCCAAAAAGAAAGGAAATGCAAAATGAAAGAAACTGTAATCTGGAACCACGAACGTATGCCACTCATCGACGGAATGCCCGCCAGCGTTCCCGATGGCCAGCCGCACACACCTGAACCATGGGAGGAAAGCGAATGAACCGAACCGTAGACGCTCTGATTATCCCATACGCTCGCAGACGGACGCTGGAGCTTGTCCTGAGCCTTTCTGGGTACGATGCTGATAAAGATGCTTACCTCGAAGCAAAAGGCATCCTAGAACGCGCCGTAGCCGCCTTAGACGATGGGCGAGACCCGGCAGACAACATCAAACGCATTGACGGACAGCTCGTAGAGCTGTGATTGGAGGAAAGATGGATAGGCGTTGTCCCTTTTGACTTGAACGCTCGTGGCTTTCCTGAAAAAGGTTGATGTTCAAAAAACATGAAAGTTGTTGAAATGGTATTGACTACACAACCAAAAGAAGTATAATCATATCAAATAAACATCCGCACTTACCGATCGGGAGGATATGCCACAATGAGCGAACAGGAAAGAACCAAGATTGACCGATTTATAGCATGGCTGCTGGAACATCCAGAAAAGATTCCGGTAGCTAAAGAAGTGATAACCAATGCATGACAAAACCCCTTGCGCATAAGGCTACCGAAAGCCCGGCGCAAGGGGTTTTATTTGTGCCGGGTCAATCTTCGCAGACCTTCATCAGTTTTAAGAACCGGCTAGAATTAGATTTTACGGTTTCAGTTCCGCTGTGGCCATCTTCATACGTCACATAAAACGTGACGCTGGTTTTAGATTTTGCGGATGCTGCTCCGTAAACAGCACCGGGCAATCCGGCAATTGAACTGCCAATGGCAGTGCGGATGGCAGCACTCCCTGCCTTTTTGCTAGTGTTGGAAACGATAATTTTTGCTTTTATAGGGTTATGCGCAGCCCTGATTTCTTCTCTTTCCCGCGCCACTTCCATTTCTGCTTGAACTTTTTGCGCTTCTTTTTCGGCTTTTCTTTCTGCTTTTGTTCCAAAGCAGGCCTGCCACTTGTAACAGCAAAGAACAATTCCGGCGATACCAACAATAGCACTGGGCGTCCCATGCAGGCTGCAAGAAAAAACAAGCAGCCCAATGCCGCCAAAGAAAACTGCCTTATCTAATCCCGTTCCTTTCATTGGCATCCCCTTCACATCGTTTTAATAAGCTTCATCAAGGCTTCGCGTTTTTCTTTTGGCATCTCCACCAGCTTCTGCTCAATCCATTTGATATCCGCATCAACTTCGCTTTGCGGCTGCTGGGGCGGGTTTTCTTTTTGTTCGCCGGTGAGCTCTTCAACCGTAACGCCCAGCGCATTGGCTACTGGCAAAAGCATTTCATCCGGAAAATCTCTGTCGGTAGTCAGCATTTGAGATATATAACCTCTGCTTTTCCCAATTTCTCTGCACACAAAGGATATATTCACACCTTTATCGGCAGCGATTTTCTTGGCTCGCTCCACATTGCGCATAGAAAAAGACCTCTCTTTTTGTGCAAATAGCCAAATGTTTACAAAGTTGAAGATTGACTATTGAAAAATAGCCACTTGGCTAGTATAATATGAAGCACAGGGCAAACAAAAACCAAGACCCCTGACAAATCTATCGGGAAGTCGCTAGAAAATGTTCACTTTGTACCTCGCAACTACATAGTAGCATATTTTCTAGTAAAATGCAAGCCCAGAAAGGAGAATGGCTAGTGAATCTTTCTAAAATCGACGAATTTCGCAAGCTACATGGTCTGTCTCGTACTGACTTGGAAGTAGCTGCTGGCTTGAGCAATGGCGCACTGGGCAAGTGGGAACGCTCCGCAAATGGGCCGAGCATCAAGCAGTTGGTGAAAGTCGCTGATTACTTCCGTGTGTCGGTGGACGCTTTGCTTGTAAGGGATAAGCAGTAAATCATAAGAAAGGGTTAAAAATGAACGACATTATCTTATCTACGCAGAACGGAGAGCCGGTTGTTTCTAGTCGTCAGATTGCAGAAAACTTCGACAAGAACCACCGTGACGTTCTCAGGGCGGTGGACAACCTCAAAGAAGATGTGCGCAATTTTGCGCAGATGTTTTTTGAAACCACAGCACCGGACAGCTACGGAAGGGAACAGAGGGCTTATCTCATGAACCGTGACGGCTTCACGCTGCTGGCTATGGGTTTCACCGGCAAGGCTGCTCTTGAGTGGAAGCTCAAGTACATTGCAGCGTTCAACGAGATGGAAAAGAAACTGGCTGAACAGCCGCAACTTACCCGGTCGCAGCTTCTCGCAACCGCACTGATCGCAGCGCATGAGGAGCTGGAAGAGAAAGACAAGCAGATTGAAACCATGAAGCCGAAAGCACTGTTTGCTGACGCAGTGAGCGCAAGCAGCCAGAGCATTCTTGTTGGTGAAATGGCAAAGCTGCTGTCGCAGAACGGCATCCAGATGGGGCAGAACCGCTTGTTCTCATGGATGCGTGAGAACGGATACCTGATTAAGGACAGAAAGCGGACGGACTACAATATGCCAACGCAGAAGTCTATGGAACTTCGCTTGTTTGAAATCAAGGAAACGTCCATTGCGCATTCTGATGGGCACACTTCTATCAATAAGACCCCGAAGGTGACGGGTATCGGTCAGGTCTATTTCGTTAATCTCTTCTTAAAGACGGAGAAGAATAAGAGAGTGGAGGGCTGAACATGGAGCAGATTATCACCTTAAAGGTAGACCTTGAACACCCGAACGAAGCGCACCACGCCATTAACGAGGCGGTGGAAGCCTACGAGGAAAGCAAAAAGCGCTGGGATGCCTTTGAAATCAACGAAGCCAAAAGCAGAGCACGGGATATTTTGTACAACCTGTGCAATGAAGGTTACAGCATGATCTGGACGGTCACGGATGGCGCTGTCGGGTTGACGATTTGGACGGATTTTAAAGAGCCTTGTTTTGGCCAGTGCTATATACCAAAAGAAAGCCTGTACGACATCTGGGTTGAAAAGCTGGTTGCGCTGTGCGTTGCCACAGGTCAGGAAGTCCCGAAGTTCATCACAGATAAGGCTGGTGAGTGCTGGTGATGAAATTTCGTAAAGCGCAAAGCCACAAGCGCAGACTGAAGCTGGCAATGGCTGCTGGCGTGTCAAGAAACGATGCCAACAAGGTGCTGTGGATGGAGAAATCCATCAACCAGTGCTTTGAACGGCACAATCGGGAAGCCAGACTGAAAGAGGAGACGCAGCGTGGAAGAAAAGTACTGTGAGCGTTGCGGCTTGTATCTTGGCGTGGTCAGACCAACAAGAAAGTACTGTTCAGAATGCAAGCGCAAGGTTGACAAGGAACGCCATAAAGAACATGAAAGGGCTGGCGTTATATTCAAGCCGAAGAAAGTGTTCTGCGCATACTGCGGAAAGCCGATGCTGAAAAAAGTAGCATCGCAGAAGTACCACAATGGATGCGCTAAGAAAGCCTACAACGCAAAGGCGAACCTGAACGCGAAGTCAGCGTACAAAATCAAACAGCAAGAAAAGAAAAAGCTTGAAAAGACATTTCCATCCATCGGAGAAGTACAAGCCCTTGCAGATAAGCTTGGCAAACACTACGGCGAAGTTTCGCAGATGCTCGCAACGGGGGAGTTGACCTATGAACGGTAGATACTACGGAAAGCGGGAAATCCGCTGGCACAGCCGGGAGAAAGACAGGCTGGAACACATACATAATAGAAAGGACAAAGATGAAAGCACTGGTAGAAATCGTCCTGATCTGGGGAATCGTCTTAGCACTGGTTCTCGCAGCGTTTCTGCTGAACTTCTGGCTGATTCACCGGATTGATCTTTTGGTTGGTGTAAACGCAACGCGTGCAATCATTGGCATTGGCGCTCTGATGGCAACCATCTGGATTTTCGGCCATTCGATGAAAAGCTAAGGAGAGAACAGGTGACACTGAAAGCAGCGCTTAAAAAGCGAAACATGAGCGCTCTTGAGCTTATTCACAGGAGCGGGTTGTCAGAGCAAACAGTTTACAACATTACTAGTCCGAACAAAGAACCGTACAAGACTGGTGTTAAAACCGAAACGCTTGCAAAGATAGCGCAGGTTCTGAACGCAACAATCGTGATAAACGAAAGCAAACCGTTTATGTTTGACATCATTTTGAACTAAGGAGAACCAATGAAAACTTTGAAAGGAATGGCACTTTCCATGCTTGGTCTAATCGCGGCTATCGCAGCAGTTGGATGCGGTGATGCGATTCAAGGATGCCAGACCACAGCGCAGATGCTTGGCTGGGTGTTAGTATCCTGTGGGCTTCTCGCAACGGCTATCTTGCTGTGTGCGTTGGCAGTCAGCGCTGAGGAAGACGAACGCAGCGAGCGAGAATGCCGCAAAATCAAGCGCGTTGCCCACCACACCAGCGAGTGGAGGGATGCGCGATGAAATGCCCAATGTGCGGTAGTGACAACATCACAACGGTTGACAGCCGGTCTGACCACGATAGCATCGTTCGCAGAAAAAAGTGTCTTGTCTGCAACCATCGGTGGTCAACCATCGAGATTGACAAAGACCAGTGGTATAGCGCACTGCAAATCAAAGAGGAACGTAAGAGAGGAAGACCAAAAGATGATTAACCTTGACAGATTCGGTGGCGTGACCGAGCCGGAGGACGGCGTGTACTTTATGACCAACGAACAGATGGCAAAAACAAAAGAAGCTGATCGGCTGGCTGAGATTAAGGACTTGCAGTCTGAAATCGAGGACAGGGAAGCGGAGCTGAAAGACCTCCGTGCACAGTTGGCAGAACTGATGGCTGGTTGATTTCTGTACAGCCGTATTAAGCCGAAGTAAGAATAATGAAGCCTAATGAAGCCGAAGAAAGGAAACGTATGGACAACAGCAAAATCCATGAAGCTCTGATGGCTGTTCAGTCAGAGCTGAAAGCCCCGAAGGGGCAGATGAACACATTTGGCGGTTACAAGTATCGCTCTTGTGAGGACATTTTGGAAGCAGTCAAGCCAATTTTGAAAGAACACGGTTTGCTTCTTACCCTTTCTGATGAACCTAAAGTGTTAGAGGGGTGGCATTACATCGAAGCGACCGCAAAGGTGGAAGCTCTGGATGGTGGATGCGTAACGGTTACTGCTTACGCAAGAGAACCGGAGCAAAAAACCAAGATGGATGCAGCGCAGGTGACCGGAACGTCTAGTAGCTACGCTAGAAAGTACGCTCTGAACGGTCTGTTCTGCATTGACGATACAAAGGACGCTGACACGGACGAGTACCAGAAGCAGACCACAAGCAGGGCAAACAAGCCTGCGCAGAAGCAAACGGAAGCGGAAACCATCCCTCCATGCGCTTGCTGCGGAAAGCAATTGCAGCCTATTCAGTACAACAACCGCACTGTCACTCCGCTGGAAACTGCAAGAAGCACGAAGAAACGCTTTGGGCGCGTCCTGTGTTGGGACTGCGCTCAGAAACAGCCGAAGGAGGGCTAAATAATGCTTAACTCTATCGCAATTCAGGGGCGTCTGGTTCACACGCCCGAAGCTAAGGTTACGAAGTCCGGCAAGGATGTTTGCACGTTCAGCATTGCTTGTGACCGTCAGAGCGTCGGTCAGAAGGAAACCGACTTCTTCAACTGCACTGCATTTGGTAACACGGTTCTGTTCGTTTCCAAGTGGTTCCAGAAGGGAAGCCTGATTCTGGTGACTGGTAGCATCCAGACCCGGAAGTATACCGACAAGCAGGGAAACAACCGCACCGTAACGGAAATCATGGCGAACAAGGTTGACTTCTGCGGCGGCAAGTCTGACAGCAAGCCCGCTGATCGGGCGCAGGATGCACAGCAGAACTACTCTCAGGGCAACGCAGATGGCTTCTCTGTGATTGACGACAGTTCTGATCTCCCCTTTTGACTAACGGTTACGCTACCGGGACAAAAGGCGAGAAAGGAACACTATGTTTTACCGTCCGAAAGTAGTTCGATGCCGCCTGAAAACTGGCGGGAAAAGCATTGAACAAATTAAAGAATCCCATAAGGGGCAAGGGCTGGTTTATCGGGATTTCGAAAGTCTCCAACAAATGTACGATGCTTTTTCTGGATTGATTGTTGAACTGTCCCTATGGGAGTACGACAACCACGAAAGCTATCATCTCGAAAGCTGGAAGCCAGAAGACGATAAAAAAGTTATGATGGGCGTTTATTACGCAGAGCAAACGCATCCATTCCCTCGATACAAGAACGATTTTAAAAAATTCAAAGCGGACTGGAAAGCGAAGGAATATGAATGCGGAGGCGCATCTCTTGTTTTTGAGCCAGCAGATGTTGAAGAACTCGAAACTATCTGCGAAGAAGTTCCTTCGTCCTGACCGCCTACCTTATATAAGAGCTGTGCTATCTGGCTGGACGGGCGTTTGGAAAGATGATTACCTGCTGTCTCAACTGCACATCGCGCCACCAAGCCTGTCATGACACTTGCGAGAAGTACAAAGCAGAGAAGAAAGACTTCGAGGAACGCAAGGTATTCGTGTATGAGCTGAACCATAGCCAGAGCGTGTACCCCCGTGACTACGAGGACAAACACCGGGAACGTGGCAAGAAGCGGTTTCTCGGAAGTGAATTTAGAGGTGAACGAGGATGAATGAATGGAGAGAAACAGCAAAGAACCCTCCGACAAAGAAAGATACTGGAAAAAATGAGCTGTTTGTTCTTTCGGTATATTTTTCCGAAAGACAGCACAAATGGCGCATATTTCAGGAATCGTGGCTACTTGTGGCATCGCTTCCTGATGCGCATCCGTTTTGGATGCCGTTGCCTGATTTGCCGAAAGAATTAGAGCGTGTAAATAAGGAAATCGACGCATGAACACCGGCAAGCAGTTTGAAGCAGACTTCAAGGCATCCGTCCCATCCGATGCGTGGTGCTACCGCCTGAAAGACAGTGCCGCCACCTACTACGGTGGCAACGAAAACCTGTCCTTTTCCATCGACAACATCTGTGACTTCCTTGTGTACCGTCACCCGATGAACCACCTGTTTGAGTTAAAGACCATCGAAACGCCCTCTATCCCTCTGGAAAAGGTGTTTGGCAAGTATGACAAAGCGAAGTGTAAGTACCGCAAGGAAAAGCACATCACAGACATGGTGGAAGCAATGGGGTACAGCGGTCAGACCGCCCATGTGATAGTCAATTACAGGGCGGTCAACCGCACTTTTGCAATCCCTGCCAGCAAGGTTCTGGCGTTCCGTTACAACGAGAGCCGCAAGAGCATCCCTTGGCAGTGGGCAGAGCAAGAGGGGATAGAGGTAAAAGCAAAAAGGCTGCGTGTTCATTGGCGGTATGACGTGGATGGACTGTTAAAGAGATTGGAGAAAGAAAATGAGGTTCGATGATATTGAGGTCGAGATTTGCGACCGATGCGGCGAGTGCTTTTCGTGGCACGGCGAAGTGGACGGAATCCGAAAAGTGAAAATCAAAGAACACGGCTATGAATGTTCGCCAGACAGGTCGTTCGTTCTTTGCCCCTCTTGCATGGCAAAGCTGAACGACTGGCTGAAAGGAGAACAGAAGTGAGCAAGAAAGTTTCAGACATCCTGCCCAAGACGGAAATTTTGGCACAGTTGGCAGAAGAAGCATCTGAGTTGGCACAGGCTGCGTTGAAGCTGCGCCGTGCGCTGGATGGCACAAACCCGACACCGAAGAGCATAGAGGAATGCCGAAAGGCGTTTGAAGAAGAATACGCAGACGTTATGGTGTGCATGGCCGCTCTTGATTTTTCGGATGACAGAAAAGCGTATGAGCGAATTGGAATTATTACAAGCGAAAAATACTACCGTTGGCTCCATCGGCTTCAGTACAAGGAGCAGCCCAATGAATAAGCACAACAAACGCCCATCAAGCGGCAAACAGACGATGTCAGCCAACCTCCGAAAAATCGCACGACAGAACCAGTTGTACGGCTTCCGCATAGCTCTGGATGGCATCGCCGCCACATGGGGCGCACTGATTCAGAACCTTCGGTGCGATGCAGACCTGACCGATGAGCAGGTACAAAAGCTTATCCGCATTGGCGACAGGTATTGGGAGATGGTCGGGCAGTTCAAGAACGAAGACATGACCCCTGACGAGTTTGCAGATTACATCACAGCAAAGTCAGAGCAGGTCGAAAAAGAGCTGAGAGAAAGGTGGAGTTGATAACAATGTTTGAATTTGCAACTCGCTGGCTGGTCTGCCTAGTCCTGCTGGCGGTGGTAGTTCAGTCCGAACGGACAATCAAAAACATGGCAGACAACCTGTTTGAAGAACGGCAGGCAATGCTCGTCTGGCTGTTCATCAACGTGTGTCTGGTCGTTTGTACGGCTGTTGTGATGGAGTGGAGGTAAAAACATGAACGATATGACATTGAAAAGAGGATGGAAAGAAGCCGTAGAAAGTTTGCGATTTTTCAGGGAATTGTGATTGCTTTTATTGCAATCGTGGCAGTTTCGTCCATCGTACTTTCCATCTTTATGTATAAGGGATTGTTTTCCGCAGACATCCCCGAATGGATGAAGTGGGCGTTTGTATTTCTTGGGAGGTAAAAATGATGATTCAGGATATCAACATGGTAGGGCGTGAAAGGCTGGCTTTTCTGTATGGTCTTTATAGTGGCTGTGCGAAATCCGAAACTGAGCTTAATATCAAAGGAATTTATCAGAAAATCGCTTCTGAATTAGCTTGGTGTTTGGGATTTAACGAGAACGACAGCAAATGTTATGAGATGAACGGGGAATAACCAATGGACAACGAACTTTACTGCCCGATGAAGATGACCAGCAATCCGCTTGGTCGGTGCGTATGCGAGAAAGAAAAGTGCGCTTGGTGGCGGCAATTGGACAACTGCTGTTCCGTCTGGTGGATTGCACGGAAGCTGGACAGCATCGAAATGAAGATGAAGAGGTGAGAGCATGAAAAAGCGAATTTACCTTGTTCTCGAAACGGAAGCGGACGAGGATGACAAGAGCATTCGTAGCGATATCGAGCAAGAACTTGGGATGGCTACGCACTATTTTGAAACGATTTCTTATAGCGAGAACAGTTTTCCTGACAAATGGATTAGCGTAAACGATTCGCAACCGAAAAAAGATGGAATCTACTTTGCTGTATATAAGTTTTTGAATTTGAACGATTGCGTTTCAACAAGAGAATTTAGAGATGGTAAGTGGATAGAAGAGGTTGGACGTGAAGAGGTCAGGTTCTGGATGCCGATTCCAAAACTGCAAAAGGAGGTCTGATACATGGCAACACCCCCGAAGCGTGGTCGTGGCAGACCGCCGCTGACCGAAGCTGAAAAGAAAAAGCGTGAGAAGCGGGCGCAAAAGGCGAAAGAAGAAGCCGCTGCGAAGCGTGAGAAAGAGCGAGAGAAGAAGAAGCAACAGATGCTTAACAAGCGGAAATCTATCCGCTCACAGGTGAGTAAAAAGATGAAAGAACAACAGGAGTTAGCAATCACGAGGTCTAAGATGCTGAACACGGGCGATTTGCAGTCGAGAATCGGTGATGAAGAGGACAAGAAAGTCATCGGCATGATTGCAGCCAAGTATTTTGGCGACCTTCCGAGCGTGGACATGAACAACCCGATTGAAGTGCAGCAGCGCCTTGACTTCTTCTTTGACGCTTGCATCGAAGCCAGAATATCCCCTGTGGTCGAATGGATTGCACTGGTGCTGGGCATCGAATGGGTGAGCCTGAAGCAGATTATGGCGGGCAAACGCCGTGACGACAGCTTGCAGCAGAAATACATCTTGAAGCTGATTTTGCAAATGCAGTCCATGTGGGCATACAACGGTATGTATGGTCAGGAGAACCCGGCAGAGTGGATTTTCCGAGCCAAGAACTACTTTGGTATGCGCGACAATGTGGAAGTCACCGTTGCACCGCCTGAACAGCCGTTGGGCGATGCCCAGAGCGCAGAACAGCTCGCCCAGAAGTACCAGACGGCTTTGCCGAAAGGAATTGACGTAGAGTACAAAGAGGTGACAGACGATGGGGAGCAATCATGGACAAAGAATCATGTAGCGATGTGACGGTCTCAAGATATCGAATAAGAAAAGAAAAAGGACTGTGTCCAAGATGCGGAAAACCTAACAACAGCGGTTTTGTTGCTTGTGAAAAGTGCCGTGAAGAAGAAGTTCTCACGAAACGCTGGTATGAATCGCATGGTTTCTGCCCTATCTGTCATAACGAATCAGCCCCAAAGCATAAACTCTGTGAAGTCTGCCTTGTGAAAACAAGCGAAAGGAACGCAAAAAGGCGTTCAAAAATGACAGTTGAACAGAAAAAAAGGCAGGCAGAATCCGCAGAGAGAACAAGAAGAAAGCACATTGAACAGGGCTTATGCGGGAAATGTGGCAAACGCCCCTCGTGGGGTGGCAGGCAACTGTGTTACGAATGCACGTTAAAACAAAGACGACAAAACAGCAAAAAGAAATACGACTATAAAGACCCGAATGGGTGCTTCAGATGCGGTAAACCATGCGTTAAAGGGAAACGTCTTTGCCCTGAGCATTATAAAATTTCTTGCGATAGCATTAAAAAAGCAAGAGAATCTACCGCATTTGCAGAAGCTCAGAAGAAAAACAAAGCGAAAATTGATGCTATGTGGAGTGAAATGATATGGAGAGAGCAGAAGAATGCAAGTTGATTGACTTCTCTGACCCCTACCTACGCACGTTCCTGCCTGTCCTCTTGCAAGACCACACGACAGGCAAGAACATCATCTGGGCGACAGACCCGCCGCCTGAACTGGGCGTGGGCTTTGCAGATGAAATCACACTGGAACAGCTGGACAAGGTTCAACTTGTCCCTCGTGTGCAGAAACGGCTTGCAGACCAGAAGAAGCGCACCAGCAAGAAAGCAGAGGTATTTACGCCGACTTGGGTTTGTAAGAAGATGGCAGACGTTGCCGAAAACGACCTTGATGTAGACAACTGGGAAAACTTCATCAGCAAGACCTGTCTGGAAGTTACCTGTGGAGAAGCGCCCTTTCTTGTGAGCAGGTATAACACTGTAACGGGAGAACCAATTCCGGTGCCGGATCGTATTGGCCTGCTTGACCGGAAACTAAGAGCGATTTCCAAAAATATCCGAAAGTACCCATATTGGAGAAGCGACGCAAAACGGATGGAATGGACGTGTACCCGGTGCAAATGCGGATACGGTACGCTATATTTCGGTGAGGCGCTGAAAGCATTTTCAAGTACATACGGGTATGAGTGGCAAGGCGACAATCTGCTTTTGGCAAGGGCAAATTTGCTACTGACCTATTGTGAACACTGGCGGAAGTATTTCAAAAGAGAACCGATCAAAGTACACGTTGAAATCATCGCAGAGATTGTTTCGTGGAACGTCTGGCAGATGGATGGTCTGAAAAAGACCGTACCCGGCACGGACATTCCGTGCAAAATCAAAGACTGGAAAGCTGACAAAGAAATCCTGTTCAAGAATGTTGGGGAGGACGATTAACATGTGATTGTATAAAGCGCCTGTTGAATGGAGAGAACGTGGATATTTACTTGTTCACGCTTCTACTCAAAAAGAAGCGGCGAAAGTCGCAATGAACGGTCTCGACATATACCCTTTGCATAATCAGCCGATTGGTGGAAGCCTTAAACTTGCATTTCCAGAAGGCTCCGAGACTGAATATATTGCAAGGGTAGCGCCGGGTTTTGAGGAGGACGACTAATGCAAACAGACAGAGGAATCTACCACAAGCGAGTATGCGACCGCTGCGGAGCAGTTCTCGGCGGCAGGATGATGAACCCTGACGAATACTTCAAGGACTGGGCGTGGCGCAGGGACACAGGCGACCTGTGCCCGGAGTGCTATGAAGAGTATAAACGAGTGATCGGGCGGTTCAACAGAGGAAAAAGAGGGCAGAGAAGATGAAGGATTACAGAATCTACCGATGCAAGCGGTGCGGTGAAGAAATCATTGCAAAGGACATTGAAATACTTAAAACTGGACAACTTAAGCGCGTTTTGTCAGCAGAAAGCATTATGCTGTTTGCGTTTGAAAGCTTTTGGATTCACCACTGCCAGAATAACAGCATTGGCGTTTGTGAGCTGATAGGATGGGAGGCGGAAGAATGAAAAGATGTTCCGTTTGGCGTTGCAAGCAATGTGGTATGGTTATCTACAACGCCGAAAGCGCAAAAATCTATGATAATGCCTTTGACGAACTTTTTAACTCGAATACTGTTTGCAATAACCTTACAGGGTTCGATTTGCCAACCATTAAATATACTCATCGTTGTGGCCCTCAAACAATTGGATTGTGCGATTTTATTGGATGGAGGAAGCAAGAATGATTTACTGCACCACCGAACATTGCTCTTGCATGTAGCAGATGCCACACAAAAAATCATCATACACGTTGGAACTACTGCCCGAACTGTGGCTCTTTGATGGAGAACAGGTTATGAGTAACACACTTTGGCATCCAGCAAGCGAACCGCCACGAGAGCGGACGCAGCCTTTGTTGCTTGCGACTAAAACAACGTGGCGTGATAAAGATGGAAAAATGTTGCAAGGCTTCTCGCCAACAGCGTACTTTCTAGGCTGCTACGCAGACGGTCAGTTTTGGGATGAGATAGGCGAGAGACTGCCAAAAGATGTGACGGTGACGCATTGGATGCGCATTTATGCGCCGGAGAATTGAATATGGGATTCAAAATTTGGGTTATCGCAGAAGCGATTTCCATTGTAGGCCAATTCGTTTTATTCATTCCGTTCTATATAGTGTGGAAGGAAGATTGCAGAACCATAGGCAAGGACAATCTTGCAGTTTCGCTAAAAGAACGCTTCTTTGCGTGGTGTTTTTATTTTCCGATTTGGCTTATGCCACTTTTAATGCTAAGTAAGGAGCAGTAGACATGACAAACAAGAAGTTTGGCATCATCGTTATGGATTTGAGCCTTTTCGACTTTGGGCCGAAGCCGCCTTGCGGGTACATCAAGGCAAAACATATCCGCCCAGTATACGGCAAAGGCACAAAGCCTATCAAGGCGCATAAGCGAATCACGAGAACAAGAGAGGGATTTAGAAAGTGAAAAAGCTTAAATTTCCTGAGGATTTCTTTGCATACGACAACCCAGACTGCCCCGACAAGGACATTGAAAAAGCCGTAAACAAAATGAAGAACTGGATGAAGGGCAAGACTTACAAGAGCAACCCTTGGTTCTTTACGGCTGCTTGTGACTATCTGATTGTCGGTTTGATCGCTGAGGACGGGCAGAAAACAATCTATGTTGCACGGCAATATTATGAGATAGTCAATATTCCGGGCGAAGGCTGGCTGCGTGAATCTGACGCTGAGTGCCTGTTTTAATGGAGGATTAAAGATGGAAGAACTTAAGAGATGCCCATTCTGCGGCGCAAAGCCGCCCCAAATAGGATTATTTGGACACGGTATGACTTATTTTGTGATATGTAAAAGTTGTGGAGTAGAGACATCCGATGCGATTAGCAAAGAAAAAGCAATCGAGGCATGGAACAAACGTTACAAAGAGGACTGAGTATGGACAAAAAACGAGACAGCTTTACATTCCAACGATACTACTTTGAAGCCATCTCCACACTCAAAAGTAAAGAGAAGTTGGAACTCTACGATGCAATCTGTGCATACGTTTTTGAAGAAAAAGACGCAACTTTAAATTCAAAAAAAGCAGAATCTTGTTTTATTTTGATTAAGCATCTGCTCGATGAAGAGTTGAAAAGAAGCGATATTGCGTCAAAAGGATGGTCTACACGAAAGTCGGCTCATCCTCATGTCATAAATGAGATGAAGGTCAGCTCATCTATGAGCTCAAAGTCAAATGACAATGAACCGATAGTATCAACTGACAGTCAGACGAACGTCAAGACCCTGCCGGAGAGTGCTGTCAAGAAGAAACCTGACATTTTCTCCGACTTCGCTCATGGCGATAAAGCCCTGTTGGAATCCCTGCGAGAGTTCGCACAGATGCGTACAAGAATCAAAAAGCCTATGACAGACCGGGCAAAACAGATGCTCTGCAACAAGCTGGAAAAGTTTGATCGGCATGACTGGAAAGCCATTCTCGACCAGAGCATCTATGCCGGATGGCAGGACATTTACGCATTGAAACAAGATGACCAGTACGAGCAAAGTACGGAGATGGAGTTTCCTAGACTATGACAATGGACGTTCAAACGGTATTTATCGGCGGTCTGACACTGTGCAAGAGAGATGTTGCAACCGAAGTCATGGTTGAAGTAGATGATTCTGACTTCGAAACAAAAGAGCTACAGGAGGCTTTCAATGCGATTAAGGGTTATTGGGAACTTCGTGGATATGTAGACGTTGTAGACCTCAGAGAAACGCACAAGAACGTTGCAGATTTGATTGTGGAGTGCAGCAAAGCGTGTGAAGCTGAGTGCGTTGTCCTTAGCCGTGAACGCATGGGAGAATGGGCTAAGCGGATAAAGGAAAATGCTGCATTAAGACGCTTCCAGTCGCTTGCCGTTGAATCAGCCAGCGCATTAACGACCTATGAGGACTTGTCTGAAATCTACCAGCAGATGGGCGAAGCAATGAGCCTGAAAGCTGAGGAAGAAGATGCGTGGACATACGAGGATGTGCTGAACGACTATGTGCTTCACATGGACGAGAAACCTGTGTACATTAAGACAGGCCTAGAGCGTCTGGATGAAGCGCTACACATTTCTCCGGGTGATTTCATCATCATCGGCGGCAGACCATCTGCGGGCAAGACAGCCCTGTCCTTGCAAATAGCAGCAAGCATGGCAAAGCAAAACTACACCGTGTACTATTTCAGCTTAGAAACCAGCAAACGCAAGCTGGGTGCACGTCTGATGGCTAATCAAATATACTGCCCTTTGGACACGGTGAAAAATAAGGCGGTCAGCTTGAATGAGATTGACGGACAGGCAAAGAACATGAAGATGCCTTTATATATTCGCTCTGCTGCTGGAAAGAACGTGGCGTGGATGAAGGCTCAGGCTCTTCGTAAAAAGGCTCAAGTTATCTTCGTAGACTATCTTCAACTCATCCACGAAACAGGCGCAAAGGACAGATATGCCGCCATTACAGCCATATCCATTGCCTTACACGAGCTGGCACAGACCACAGGCATTGTTGTGGTTGCACTGGCACAGCTCAATCGAAACCCATCTAAGCCCGGAGCAACGCCTACTAACTCCGACTTGCGAGAGAGCGGACAGATTGAACAGGACGCAGATGCAATCATTCTTCTGTCCGGCGATAACCCCGACAAGTACCTGTTCCGGCTAAGCAAGAACAAGGAAGGCGAGATAGGAGACCTTCCCATCACGTTTAACAAGCAGATTCAACGGTTCCAAGAGTACACTTGGATGGACTGAGCACATGGGCTGTCAGCAATGGCAGTCTTTTGTTTTTGCCAGCTCCACGAGAAAGCCTGTTTTAAGGCGTTTTGAATGCTAGACGATAACTTTATCGACTTAATCACAAAAACACGCCACAGACGCTCGTAGACGGCTCTCCGTTGATGCTGATGGTATATCTCAAACTAGGCCATGCGATTAGAACGATGTGGGAGCGTGAAGAACGGCTTTTCGAGGTTAGACGTGAAAGTTATCGGGTTAATCACAAAAACGCGTCAGACAGGCTCTTACACGCCTTTCCGGCGATGATAGCAGCGAGATTGGAAGATGCCAACGACTATTTGCCCAATCGCAGGACTGATTGAGACGAAAAAAACGCTTCGACTATCACTTTCGGAAACGGCTTTCAAATTTTTGTCCCCTTTCCCCCTTGTTTCCTCTTTCCCCCTTTTGTCCCCCTCTTTCCCCTACAACCCCTATTACCCTCTATAATCCCCCTAATATCTTCCGTGCTCCCCCTTTCCCTCCCCGTGTGTTTAGCGCGTCCGCGGGCGTTATATGCGCGAGCGCGCGCGTTGACGGAGCCGGGTGTGCCACAATAGTTCAAAAGTGAATAAATAACAGTTATGCGAAATTGCAAAACTGGTTCTTTCCCCCTATAACCCTCTATCTCCAAAAGCTACACAGTTAGCCAGCAGAGCAGATCGTAGGCGGGAGTTGGCTTGAGGTTCGGACTGGCGGATGGTTTGCGACTATTGCACATGGAGAATTGACTTCATTTTGCAGTCGTTTGAATATGTAGAAATGTTGCATTGACTATTCATAGTAGAATGCTATGAATTAGTTAAGATACCATAGTGCATTACAGGGAATTAAATCGAGCAGGAACAGACTGAATCGGATGATACTAGTTATTATACGAAATAATCTGTGATTATCGGGAGTAACTATATTTGTATACTATAATAAGTACGGCTATTATACGAAATAGATATAACTAGCGGAAGAATAAATTATGCGAAATTGGAACGAGAGATGATTTTGGGAGTGGTCGGATGACTTAGCGACTATCGCACCTCTCTTTTCCTAAAAGGCGAACGGCTATTTCACACAAAAAACACACGACTATTTGACGAAGGTTCGTAAGAAAACGCTGCGACTATTACTCTACGACTATCGGCGGATGGCTTGTTACTATACGATATATAGGACTTTCAAAAGCTGGTCGTCTGACGACTTTACGACTATTCCATGACTATTTTAGCGGAGAAACTACGACTATTGGCTACGACTATTCCAGCCGGAACGCTACGACTATTGCTGACCTCTATTAGCTATCGGGCGAAAGCCCGAAAAGAGATGCGGCGAGAGCCGTCAATGGTTCCGCGCCGCCCGCTACTGCTGGACTGCCCCGCCGGGCTGGCATAGTCTGTGATGCGCTGCACCGTCTGGCATGGATCCATAATAGGTGCGCACCGCTGCACCCTTATATACCTTATTATAATAGGCGGCTGCGCTGGCCTGTACGGCGTTCGGCGTGGTGTATGGTATCTGGGTATGTGCTGGAGGGTTGCGGCGCTGTGGTGCGCTCCAGTGTGTCGCAGGCGGTATTATAGCCGCTTGTGTCGGTCTGGTATATGCGGTGGTAGAATGGAGCAAATCTCAGGAAAAGCCGCTGTAAAGCCCTGTAAGCCGCTTTGCAGTGTTGGCGGTATAATTGCATTGACGGCACAAAACGCGCCGTAAACGCTTGTATTGGGCTGTATTGTAGCGGAGAAAAACAAAAGCCCTGCACCCTTAGCAGATGCAAGGCAAAAGAAAAGCCCAGCCATTTCTGACCGGGTGAAATGCTTCTTATTTGGATGCTTTAAACAGCGCCGAGAAAAACCAGAAGAAGAACAAGATACAAGACAGAATCACCGCTTGCACCCCCCAACGGCTGCACATTTGAGCGCAGATGCAAGATAGCTGTATTTTTTTGGTGCGTGGGCGCTGTCCGTGTAAACGTACCAATTGCGCACAGCGTCTTGTTTGACTGTGCAGCCATTGGCAGCCGTGAACGTTACAACGGCATCATGTGCAAGATTTGGCTCTATTTGCCGATACTCTTGCAGAATGTGCGGCACCGTGTTGTTATGGGACGTATAAGACGGGCGGATGCCTGCAAAACGAACTTGCATAATCATGTTATAACCTCCTTATATCCATTGTGTAGGCAATTGTCACGGATTGTGTCGATATCAGAGGCGCGCACTTGCGGCACATCGAGTGATATAAAATCAAGGTGCATAACGCGGAAAGTTTTTGCGCAAGTGTCAACCCACAAGTATTTGCAGCCGTCCTTTGTTGTTTTTGTCCTAAACTCAAGTGACATATTATAAACCCCCTTATACCACGCTAAACCGTTTGTAAACGGTCTTTTTGCTGCACTCAGCATAAATATCTGGGTGAGCTGCCTGCAAAAGCTTGCTATCAAGTCGGACGCTTTGCACGTCCTTATACATCACCTTGCAAGCGCCTGCCATAACCTCCGGTGCTCCCTGCATCATAGCAATGATTTCATCACGCAGGCTGTCCCGCATCTGCTCCGCCTGTTCTGCCAGCCGCTTATATTCGCGGTATTCGTTGCATTTTTGCTCTAAGTCTGTCATTTTTTTAGCCCTCCTTATTAGCTGTTAAGAAATGCGATCATAACGAGTGCACCGGAGACCATGCCGCCTATGTACCAGATGGCGGCCCACTGGGAAAAATCAAGAGTAATCATTGTTTGAACCCCTTTTTAGTCAAATTCCGGCATTGCCAGAATGATTTTTTTGCACCGCTCAACGCTCAAGCGGTACGGCTTGGAGCGGGTCAGGTTGTCCGCTACAATCTGAGTGTATACCATCAACGGCAGCTCAAACAGCCCGGCACACTTGGGATACAGGTGCACGGCCTGATTTCTGATTTCGGCGTTGATTTCGTCTGTTCTGGTCATCGTTTATACCTCCTTGTTTTTGCCGTTCGGGTTGATAAAATCGTTTTGGATATCGTATCGTTTGCAGTAGCGGTAAAGGTTAATCAGCTGCACAAAGTCGCCCGCGCTGATATATGCTTCATTATCCAGCGCATCAAGAGAGCAAATAAGCGTTGTTCCGTTGTCCTCCCGCTGCACAAGTTCCAATTTTCTGCTGTTGTTCACTTTGAATATAAGCTTATTCATGATATCAGCCCTCCTTATAATACAGACCGTTTGACCGGCAAATTTTGCGGATGCGCCAGCAGGCTTGCTTTAACGCGTCTGCCTGTACGTCAAGCCACGTTTGCCCGTTGCCCGGCTCGCTTGTGCCCTCATGCTTGCGTTTATACATGGACGGAGTGCAGACACGCGCGGCGATATCGCCAGACCACACAAGGGAGCAAGCCCCCGTGCTGTAATGGTGCCAGTTGTCCGCACCGTTGAGAGCCCATAATTCAAGCTCTGCGCCGTCAACGGGGAACCGCTCGCGCTCGTTTGCGTGGCTCTGAATATCTTCCAGCAGGTCAAGAGCGTACAGTGTGACGGCTTTATCCCATGCGCTGCGATCGTGGCGGGCGTTGAGTTCGGCGCGGATGGTATCGGCAAGTGCGGTATAATCGATGGTCTTTTTCATGGTTTTTGTCCTCCTGTTTTGTGGTGGTGTATAAACGTTTCCGTTCACTGTCTATAGTATAAACGCTTCCGTTCATTTTGTCAAGGTTTTTGGATAAAAAAATAAACGGAAAAGTTCATTTCTTTTCTGTCCGTTTGGGCGTGCCCTATCGGACACACTGCCCGCACTCCAGCACCCCGCCGCCGGTACGATCTGCCCGCCGTGGGCGGTTTGGTATCTTGTACAAACCGGTGCAGCGTGTCCAGCGTCCGGGCTTTGTTCTGCGCTGCTGCCTGTGCTGTGCAGTCGTTCCGGGTGCGCTGGAGTGGGCAGGGGTGCACCGGCGGGGTATACAGTCGCCGCCCAGCCCCGCCCGGTGAACACTTCGTCCATCCTTGCCACATAAAAGAAGCCCCACATATAGTGTAATAAACATTGTACTTCCACTAAAAAAGTGGTATAATAGAATCAGAAAATAACGATATAAGGAGGATTACATGGAAAAATCTGAATGGTCGCTAGAAAAGTGGTGCGATGGATTTTACAAGGAACGAATCGGTAAAAGATACGGCGATTTTGAAGTTATTGACGTTCAGCCCGCAGATGATATGAGGAATAGTGCAAAACAGATATGGACATTGAAATGTGTTCATTGTGGAGCAATTAGAACGACCCGGAACGGCAAGGATTATGTTACTGGGAAAAACTCTGGGCATTGCACTTGCATGAAAGAAGAACGCAAAGCAGTAAGACTTGCAAAAAATGCAACGGCAAGAGAAGAACGCCAAAAAATTCGAAAAAAACAAAAAGAAGCCGATGCTCAAAAAGCATATTTGCGCCTGTACCCATACCATGATGAAAAATATGTTGGGCAAGTTTTTGGCACTTGGAAAGTGCTTGAAATCTTGGGTGGCAATGGTTGGCTTTGTGAATGCACTAGATGCCACAAGAAGTCGCAACGTTCTGGAAAGAAAGTGGTTGATGGAATTGCCGAAAAATGTCCTTGCAATTTTAATTTTGGAAAATACGATTCCAAAGATTGGATTGGTCGCAGATTTGGGCATCTTGAAATCATCGGTGCATATAACAAGAAAAACCGCACGTTCCCTTGTAAATGTGACTGCGGAAATGTAAAAAATGTTCGTTCGGTACTACTTTCAAATGGAACAGCAAAATCTTGCGGCGTTAATTGCATTGCGAGACGAATGGAATCAAAGACGTTTGGTTGCACCAATAGAAGAATAGCAGATATTTGGTACGGGATGCACCAAAGGTGTTACAATTCAAATACGGTTTCTTATAAGTATTATGGTGCAAGAGGAATTTCTATTTGCGATGAATGGATTGACGATTACAAGGCATTTCAAGATTGGGCATTGGCTCATGGGTATAGGGACGATTTGACCATTGACCGAATTGATAATGACGGAAACTACTGTCCTGAAAACTGCCGATGGGCAACTATGAAAGAGCAGGTGGCAAACCAACGTCCCAGAAGTAAATTTAAGCGTTCACCATACAATAGAATTGCAAAGTTCAGGTACACCATCAACGGTCAGACAAAGAACTTGAAAGAATGGTGCGATATTTACAAGGTTCAATATCCTACAACGGTCTACCGCATTAAGACTAAAGGCATGAGCGCAGAAGAAGCACTTACCGCCCCTCCACTTCCTAGAGGTGGCCCGTACCCTGATGCAAAAAAATAAAAAAGACCCACCCCACCCTCACAAAACGAAACCCATCCGATTGTGCAAGTCTCCAAAAATTCCAAAAAATACAAAAAGACCCCTTTCGGAGCCTAGATTGTGGTATAATCAGCTAAAGGCTATGTGCCAAAGAAAGGAAGAATCGAAAATGAGAAAGAGAATCGTTGCGGCAGTCCTGATGGCTATCTTGGCTTGCATTATGTTGGTTGGCTGCGATAGCGGAGACTTTGCGCCTGAAATCAGCGAGGGTGCTTATAAGGCGCAGTGCCGGCAGATGGATTACAAGGAACTGTTCCGCTATCCCGATAAGTACAAAGGAACTAAGGTTATGGTCAATGTCAGGGTTGCACAGATTGTAAGCGCAAACTTTTCCGGCAGCAGGAAAGCATGGAGAGCCTACACCGATAACAGCGGATACGGATTCTATGCAGATGATGAGTATTATATGCTGGACAAGCGTGGTGGCGACGCTGTGAAGATTCTGGAAGATGATATTATCACCGTCTATGGTGAGTTTACCGGGCTTGAGAAAATCACTAGAGCGTTGACTGGCACGACCGATGAACTCCCGCGCATAGAAGTGAAGTACGCAGACCTCGCAAAATAATCTACAACACAAAAAGCCAGCGGCTAGATGTTCTCTAACCACTGGCTTTTCTTATGGGCTATTTACGATTTAAGCGTTGGAAACATTATGGGAGCGCTGACTTCTTCCTTTTCCCTAAGAATGTCAAGCAGACAATCATTGTATCCCATTGAATAGCTGTCCTCGCAAAAATGCTGTACGGACGTTGCAAGCGCTACACTGACCACTTCTCTTGACCGCTTATCATCTGGCATGATGATTTCCAATGCTTGATTAAAGATTTCATGGCTTTTTTCTAAAACGGCTTTGTGCTCTTCATTCTCAGCTTGTAGCCGAAACATTTCTTCCGAGTAGTCCATCAGCACGTCTCCATTCTGATTTGCTCGCCAACAGGCAGATAGCCCGCTTCTTTAAGCTTGCTATAAATGAACTTCTGACCGGCTCTCGTCCAGCGGGTGACCTCTTTCGTCTTGCCGTTCGGCAGCTCGATCGGATGCCCGACAACGTATCCGTTGCCAAGATACTTCTGGTAAGGAATCCACTGTTTATTCACAGTATGTTGGATGCCAAGCCCTCTAAGAATCTGGTTCAGCTTTCGTGCGCTCATGCCGTAGTTCATGGCAATCTGCGTGGTAGTCAGGCTTTCATCGGAGAGCAGCATCGCCTTTGCGTAGTCAGAATCCGGCTTCATCTTGGCGTTTTCCGCTTCCAAAGCCTTTACCTTCTTACGCTCCGTGTCGATAACACTGTTAGCGGCAATCAGGGCGCGACTCAACAGCATCTCTGTGGATTCCGGTTCCGGGTTGGTCAGCTTCTGCTCCATCTGATTGAAAGCATCAATATACTTGAGTTTCCATTCAAGGGCTTCCTTGCCGGTGAATCCCATAGCAAGGAGCGTAAACCCATCGCGATTCATCAGATACTCAGGTAGCGCTTTGTTTTGGACTGAAAGGTACTCCGATTTGAAGAACATAGAGGACAGCCCAATTTTGGGCTCTCCTCCCATCAGGTTTTCGATGTCGCGAAGAACGTGCTTGTGCTCTTTTCCAAAGTTCTCCGCTACTTCACGGCTGGACACGACAACCTGTCCGTTCTCGCTGATAAGATTGATAGCATATTTAACCTTTTGTTCCATAAAAACTCCTATGGTTCTTGCGGAACAAGCCAATTCCTGCTATAATAAGGCTGGAACAGCTTGTTCCAGTGTGGTTTATGATACGTTCGCTGCTGTCGGCAAACTTTAGCGAGCGTATCATTTTTCGTTTTGATCGGTCTCCGGGATGGGATGCACCTCAAAGAATGTGTCACGGATGGCTGCGGCCTGTGCGACCTTGTGTTCGGTGCAATAGGCTTTCAGCCACTGGAACTGTCGTTCGGTCAGCGCAACGGTGAACGTGTGATTGTGGCGTTCGAGATAAGGACTGTACATAAACTCACCTCCCTTCATGTGGGTGCAACCAGTATACGCAATATGTTGTGGCTTGTCAATTACGCAAACGCTTAATGTAGTACTGGTATCTGTACAAAATCTAAAAGTTTGTAGATTTGCACAAAACTTAGCCATTGTTTTTGGCTACTCCCGCTTCGTACCCTGCCCGGTAGTTCAGTTCGGACAGCTTACCCAGCGCTTCTGCGTACTCCCTGTCCTCGCTGGTCGGCTCTTTGCCGTGGGCGAGGGTTTTCAGAAATTCTTCGGTTGTCGTGGGAAAGTTCATGTTTTTTGCTCCTTTCTATTGCAGAAGCGGTTTGCTTCTGCTATAATAACTGACAGAAACCGAGACTGCGCCCTTGGTTGCGCAGCTTCTGTTTTGTGGTGGAATAGGTCGTCAGTGCTACTTTGGTCGGTCGTGCTGACGGCCTATTTTTTTATGCCACAAAGGATAAATCTACCGTTGTTGGATGATTCATCATGCGTTCTGCTGTCTTAGATTATAGACGCTTGGTATATAGTTGTCAACAGCCCAATTTGTATAATTTTTATCAGATATATCTGAATTTATGTCACAGATGTGTGATATTTGATAGTAGTTCACTCTCGGAATGTAAATAAATAAGTTTACAAACAGATTTTTCACATTACGAAGTATCGCTCTTTTTATAAAATATATACATTCTGTAAATATAATTCGGTCACATAAGTGAGACATCAGAAATATCTGGACTTGGTGATAGTAAAATTAAAAAAACTCTTGACAATGTGAACGGAAGCGTTTATAATTGTAGCAGAAAGAGAGGACAGGCAAATGGCGATGCGAAAAAATGAAGCGGAAAAGAAGAAACCTGTGAAGATATCAACGAATGGATCCGAAATTGTAAAAGACATTATGAAGAACCAGCGCGTAAGCATGGTTCAGTTGGCGGATAGCGTTGATTACAATTCCAATCAGGCTGTTTACCGCAGACTTCAAGATGATAACATGAAACTTTCTACTTTGTTTAGGTTCTTGAAAGCATTGAATTATCGTATTGTTATTGAGCCTGATGTTGGAACTGTTGGAGCTGGGAAATACCTTGTTGAAGGTACTGTAATTGAAAAGGGCAGTGATTCTGAATGAACGTAGCGTATGTTCGTGTATCTACTGTTGAACAGAATGAAGCACGACAGGTAGAAGCGTTGAAGCGACATAACATTGACCGTTGGTTCATCGAGAAGGTTTCTGGTAAGAATATGGACAGACCGGAATTGCAGAAGATGCTTAAATCGGTTCAGCCGGGCGATACCGTGTTTATCCACGATTTCAGTCGCCTTGCCCGTAGCACGAAGGACTTGCTTGAAATGGTTGAAACGCTGCAAGCTAACGGCGTACACCTTGCCAGCGATAAGGAGAACCTAGACACAGGCACCCCTACTGGAAAACTGATGCTGACGATGATTGCAGCCATTAACGAATTTGAACGACAGAATATGCTCGACCGCCAGCAAGAGGGCATCGAAGTGGCAAAGCAGAAAGGCGTTTATAAAGGTCGCAAACCCACCGAGTATGACCGCAACCTCTTTGACGTTCTTCACGAACAGGTTGAGAAGCGCATTCTCACGGTCACAGATGCCGCCCGCCAGCTTGGTGTGACCCGCCAGACATGGTATCGGATTGCTGAACAGAATAGGTGAAAGTATGGCTAGAAAACTTTACGCAGTGACAAGCAGTGGTGAAGATGAATACCACATCATCACACTGACCAAGAGCCGCAGACGTGCGGAGAAAATCGCAGAGATGTACGGCGATAGAGTTGAAGCATACGTTGACGGTGAGCCGGTAGAAGTATTCAGACGGAAACCAGAAAAGCACGAAGAACAAGAACGGACGTGGCTTGCAAAGCGTGAGGGCGGCAAAATCTATGTTATCCCTGAGAGCAGCAAGACCAGAGCAAGTAGTGTGTTGTTTGGATGCCGAATCTTTATCAAAGCGCCAGTCATAGAAGAAGCTATGAAGGTTGCAGCGGCTATGTTTGCAGATTATGACCTGAGAAGGTCGAAAGGAGCAGCTTATGGACAACTTTAATGCCATCTACAAGATTCTCAAACTGCTGGATAAGCACAAGGGCGATGAAGAATTTGACTATGAGCTTATCTCTGCAAAAGCAATGAAGATGAAGGTCTCTGACTGGGAGCAGATTATGATCGAACTGCAAATGAACGGTTTCATTCGCGGTCTGGTCTACACGCAAGATATGACGAACAAGTTCCCGCATATTGTAGAGCCGATTCACCCGCAGATTACCTTAAAAGGCATGGAGTATCTCTCCGAAAACAGCATAATGAAGAAGGTAGAAAAAGGGTTAGAAACGGTCGGACAGTTCTTTTAATTGACTTTGAGAAAGAAATTTTTTAAAATCGCATTATAAAACCGAATATTTGATTTTTGTGCAGTTGTAGGCACTCTTTACATTTTCAGGTAGGGGGTGCCTATTTTTTTATGCAGCCAAAGCAGTGTATCGCCATCATCGACAGCATCAAATCTTATGCAAAGCAGAATCCGACCGAAGCACAGGTCTATGAGGACTGGTTTCAGTCGGTAGTGAACCTGAGAGATGCCCTGTCGCAAGACAAGCGGTTCGATGCCTACAAATACTCTGGTGAGCTGCGCTCTGTCTGCGCAGCCATGATGGGTAAGATGAAAACAGGCGAGGACGTGGCGAAGGTCTATGACATTATCGGTCGGACGTACCTGTTTGAAGCAAAAGACGTGTTCGACAGCTATTGCATCTACCTTGAATGGAACCGTGCGCCGGAGAAGAAGTTCTATCAGCCACGCAGACGTGTGCTTCATGTGCTCGCAAGCGACTTGCAAGACCTTTTTTATCATAACATCGACTTTTTAGGTGTTTCTATGCCGCCGCGTTCTGGAAAATCCAGCCTGTGCATCTTTTTCATCACATGGCTTATGGGAAATCGCCCGGACGTTGCATCGGTCATGAGCGGACATTCTGACAAGCTGACCAATGGCTTCTACGGCGAAGTGCTGTCCATCATCACTGACCCTGTGACCTACAACTGGGGCAAAATCTTCCCTGACGTTCAGCTTGTGGACAAAAGTGCAAAGGATGAAAGCGTTGACCTGAACCGAAAGAAGCGCTTCCCAACCCTGACCTGTCGTTCCATCGGCGGCACGCTGACTGGTGCTGTTGAAATCGGTGAGGGCGGCGTTCTGTACAGCGATGACTTGATCGAGGACTTGGAGGAAAGTCTGAACGTCGAGCGTCTGAACAACAAGTATGATGCCTACTTAAACCAGTTGAAAGACCGTAAAAAGCAAGGCGCATTAGAGCTGATGGTCGGCACACGCTGGAACGTGCTTGACCCTCTGGGACGCATCCAGAACCAGTATGCAGACAATCCAAAGTACAGATTCCGGGTGATTCCTGCGGTGGACGAGAACGGACACAGCAACTTCAATTATGACTATGGCGTGGGATTTGACGATGCCTACTATGCCGACATGAAAGCCAGCATTGACGATGCAACATGGTGGGCAAAATACATGGGTAAGCCCTATGTGCGTGAAGGCTTGCTGTTCCCTGCCGATGAACTGCGGTATTTCAACGGCGTTCTGCCTGATGGTGAGCCTGATCGCAAGCTCATGGTAATGGACATTGCATGGGGCGGCGGCGACTTCACCGCCTGTCCTATCGCTTATGTGTACGGAGATGCCGTGTTTATCCCTGACCTTGTGTTCAATAACGGCGATAAGACCGTGACTAGGCCGGAAGTTGTGGGCAAAATCATCCAGCATAAAATCAATGTGGTGCGTGGCGAAGCCAACAACGGCGGTGACGAATACTGTGATGTGGTAGACAGCCAGCTTCGGCAGCAGGGCTATCACTGCTCTGTTCGCAGCCAGCGTGCGCCAAGTGGTCAAAGTAAACTCTCAAGAATTATCCAGTACGCGCCGGACATCAAGCGGTTCTACTTCCTTGATGAAAAGCACCAGTCGAAAGAGTACAAGGCGTTCATGGAACAGGTCACGATGTTCACGCAACTTGGCAAAGTTCCGCACGATGATGCACCGGACAGCCTGGCACAGCTTGCCGATGAATTGTATAACGGAATCAGTAAAATTGAGCCTGTCAAGAGGCCTTTTTGATTAAAAACACAATATATTGTGTTCGCTTGGTCTATTTATTTGATTTCACCACTTGACAAGGCTTATAATGTACGCAGGAAGTTTTGCAGCTTCCCTTAAGGAATAGCTTGCACGCGGGGTTTTGTCATTTTACTCGTGTGCGTGTCAACAAGCATATTCCTCCTTTCACCGGTGGAGGTTTATCACTCTTTCCCTTCACCGGGCTTTATATGTTGCGTTTCCAATTGTAAGGGGAATGCCAGCCTGTCTCCCCCATGGCTGGCAAGCAACGGTTCGATTCCGTTACGCAGCACAACCAACTACCTAGCTTTGCATGGCTTTATTCTCCAAAACCTCCACCGCTATTCCCGGCTCTCAATGCGATGTTTAGGCATGACATTGCAAAGAGCAGCGGTTAACCAATCAAGCCGGGTTTCTATGTTGCATTAGCTCAGTCAGGCTAGAGCACCCGGCTCATAACCGGGCATACACTGGTTCAAATCCATTATGCAGCACCAAAATTGCAGCTTACCCGTTTACGTCTGTCCAACAACTGAATGTAAAGGCTGCAATGGTTTTCTTCGGGCGAAGAATAGCACGGCTGGAAGTGCGAATAGTTTCCCAGTAGCTTCCAACAGGTCTGTGCTCAACAGCCTGTTTCCAGAAATCCAACGAAAGGAGCACAGATGGTAGCAAAAGTCAGATGCAAGCGTCCTAGAAAAGACGCACACGGCAATCCTTGCGATTGTGGGCGTTATCTTGGCGAAGTAGAAGGCAAGTTCTCCCTTCTGTGCCCTCTTTGCCATTGGATTACAGTCGGAGATTCTAACCTTCCGAGGGAGACGTGGGTTTCCGTACCGAAGTTTAAGAACTGAATAGCTTTTTAAGCGCAGTTGTAAGCGCAGTGAGATAGGCCTTAACAGGTTTGTCTTGCTGCGCTTTTTATTTTGCCAGAAAGGAGGAACACATGGCTGAGTATCAGGTGGTTGTTGATGGCTTCTTAAATGAGCCGTTGACCGGTCGCAGACCGATTGAAACGCCGGAAACAGAAATCAATCGGTCAAACGTTCTGAAAGTGGTTATGGGCAAGGCAGAGCCTATTCATCTGCTGAACAAGAACGAGATTCGTTTCTTGCACAACTATTACTTGGGCAGTCAGCCTGTCCTCCACCGTACAAAGGAATACCACGCCGAAATCACCAATCGCATTGTAGAGAACCATGCTAACGAGTGTGTGGGCTTCTACACAGGCTATATGAGCGGCACTCCCTGCTCTTATGTGCGGTCTGAAACGGCAACTGGTGACGGCGAGGAAATCGCTCGCCTGTCCAACGCCTTGCAGTATGAGGGCAAGGATGCGCTCGATCGGCGGCTCTGGCAGTGGATGTTGGAGTGCGGACAGGGATACCGCATTGTTCTTCCTGACAAGGGGTACAACGGCAACTACCCGGACGAAACGCCCCTGCTGGTGGACGTTCCTGACCCGGATATGGCGTATGTGATTTACAACTCCGGCATCGGACACAAGCCCATTGCTAACGTGCTGCACATTTCACGCAATTATCAGAACGACCTCAACGACTTGATTTGCGTGTATACGCCGAACCAGTACTTTGAAATCGACAACGGCAAGGTAGTAAACGAGGGTGGAAATGGCAAGTATCATTCCCTCGGAATGTTGCCGATGGTCGAATACAAGCTGAACCCGGAGCGCATGGGTTTGTTTGAACCGGCAATCCCTGTTCTGGATGCCATCAATGACCTTGAAAGCAACCGTTTGGACGGCGTGGCGCAGTTCATTCAGTCCATCATGGTATTTACCAACTGCCTTGTGGACAAGGATGCTCTTGACCAAGTAAAAGAGCTTGGCGCAATGTGCTTGAAATCCACTTCTGGTCTGCCCGCTTCTGTTTCTCAGATTGCAAACGAACTTGACCAGCAGCAGAGCCAGACCCTGCTTGATTCCATGTTGAACGTTTACCGTAGTCTGACTGCCATGCCTAGTGCCACTGGCAGCGAAAACGCAACGTCCGACAACGTAGGCGCAGTTATCGTCCGCAATGGCTGGAATCACACCGAAGCAAGGGCACAGCAGTATGAGAATATGTTCAAGTACGCTGAACGTCAAAGCCTGTCTGTAATGCTGAAAATCTTGCGTGATACGGCTGGCTCTAAGCTGATGGCAAGTGACATCAATATCAAACTGCCCCGCCGTCAGTACGATAACCAGCAGAGCAAGGTTCAGATTTTCGCGCAGATGATTCAGCAGCCGATTGACCCGCAGTTGGCGTTCACCACGCCCGGTCTGTTCCCTGACCCGCAGGCTGCTTATGAGATGAGCAAGCCCTTCCTGATTGCTGCTGGCAAGCTAGGCGAGGACGGGAAAGCACCGAAGCCGCAAGAACAGCCCGCAGACCATGTTGTTGACACCCACAAAATAGTCGGCAATCAGACCGATGGAAAGGAAAACAGCAATGTATAAGGGCAGAGCACTTTCAAGAGCAGAGATGGCTTTATTTCAGCATATTTACGATTCACTTTCATATGCAGAGAAGTTGATTTTGCAAATTGAGCCGAATCGAGAAAGAAGCATTGCACTTACTCACCTTGAAGAAGCCGCTCTTTATGCCAATGTAGCGATTGCTCAAACAGAGCCAAAAGAGCCTTCTAAAGAACAGCTTGAACTTTTCAAAAAGATTCTAAGCAAAATGGACAATGAAACAGAGGGCAAATAACCCTTTGCATATTCCGGCAGGGAAGCCGGGATACAAATTTCGCAGCGTTGCAGGGAAGCAACGGTAAAAAAACGCAGGAGGAAATTAACGATATGAAACTCAATGTGTTGCTTGGTGATGCCTACAAAGAGGGCATGACCGCTGATGAAATCATTTCTGCGCTTGAAAAGGTTGCAGACCCTAACGCAGAGGTTGAGAAGCTGCGCAACGCCGTGACGAAAGCCAACGGCGAAGCTGCTGAGTACAAGAAGCAGCTCAAGGCAAAGCGTACCGATGACGAGAATGCTGCACAGGAACAGGCTGACAAGCTGGCAGAAATGCAGAAGCAGATTGAAGCCCTGACTGCCGACAAGGAGAACCTCGTCAAGGAAAAGACCCTTGCATCTTACCGTGAGAAGTTCGTTGCACAGGGTTATGACGCTGAACTTGCCAACAAGGCTGCATCTGCACTGGCTGACGGTGACATGGACAAGGTTTTTAAGTTCCAGTCGGAGTTTATGACCGCCCACGACACCGCTTACAAGGCTTCTCTTCTGAAGGATATGCCCACACCTCCGGGCGCGGATGGCAAGGGCGGCTCTGACAGTGAGGGCGTTGCGTTTGCCAAGAGCCTTGCACAGCAGAACGCAAACACTTTTAAGGCATCGAGTGACGCAATGAGTGCTTTCCATTAACAAGGAGGAAAACATGAAGTTTACCCGAAACACGGTCAACGGAATCAACGATACCATCCTTGCTTCCAATGACTACACCGCCATCCCATTTACCGTGACCGAAACCGCTGCGGTTAAGGCTGGCTATCCCATGACGCTGGCTGGCAAAAAGGCCGCTGTGTCCGGCGACACTGGCGCAAAGACCATCAACGCCGATGGTATTCTGCTGTATGACGTTGACCCGGCAGAGAACCCCAACGCTTCCCTGCTGATTCGTGGCGTTATCGACACCAAGAAGGCAGCGGCAAGTTCCAGCTTCACCTTTGATGCTGACGCAATCAAGGCACTCAAGACCGCCGTTCCCGGCATCTTCTGCCGTGACAACATCAGCGTGAACGCTTGATAGGAGGTAAAACAACATGGCACTGAATCTTAAGGAAGTCTTTGCCCCGGCTGCGATTGCCGCCTATTGGACGAATGACCCCACCAATGCGATGCCTTTCGCATCTGACGCACTGTTCCCCGCCAAGAAGAAGGCTGGTCTTGACCTGAAGTGGCTGCGTGGTCACAAGGGCGTGGGCGTGTCCCTGATGCCCAGCGCATTTGACGCAAAGGCTACGTTCCGTACCCGTGAGGGCTTCAAGTTCGATGAAACCGAGATGCCGTTCTTCCGCGAGGGCTATCATCTGGGCGAGAAAGACCGTCAGGAAATCCTGCGTGTTCTGGACAGCAACGACCCCTATGCCCGTGATGTGATGAACCGCCTGTACGATGACACTGCACAGCTTATCACTGGCGCTCGTATCGTGCCTGAGCGCATGATCTGGCAGCTTCTGGCTCCCGCCAATGGCGTTCCCGGCATCACCATTAAGGCAAACGGTGTGAACTACACCTACAACTACGACCCGGACGGCACTTGGAAGTCTACCAACTACAAGGAAGTCTCTGTCGCAAAGTCCAAGTGGAACGTCACCACCGCTACCCCCATTGCTGACCTGAACGCTGCAAAGGATGCTGTTCTGGCAAGTGTGGGCGAGGTCGTGACTGAGGTGTACATGAACACCGCCACCTTCCGCAACATGATTGCTGCGGACGAGGTGAAGAACCGGTTCATGACCGTCACCGCAAAGGCAAACGCCGTTCTGCTGGACAGCGAAGCACGGCAGATTATCGAATCTGCAACTGGCCTGACCATCCATCTGTACGACAAGATGTTCAAGGCTGACCAGTACAGCGCAAGCGAGAAGTATCTTCCCGATGGCATGGTGGTTGTTGCTCCGTCCGGTGCTCTGGGCAGCACTTGGTACGGAACTACTCCTGAGGAAGCCGATCTGCTGTCCGGTCAGTCTGGCGCATCCGTGTCCATCGTGAACACTGGCGTTGCTATCACCACCGAACTGACCATTCACCCGGTCAACGCCAACGTCTACGCTTCTGAAATTGTCCTGCCGTCCTTTGAGCGCATGGACGCTGTGTACTGCATCAAGGCTTACTAAGGCGAAAGGAGGAAAGCAGCATGGGAGACCAGTATTCCGAAGCGGCAGTCAAGCTGGGACAGTACATTGCCCCCGCACTTGACCGTGAAGTCACGGACGAGGACTACCCACTCTTCGACCTGCTGCTTGATTTCGCCAAAGACAAAATATTTGCACAGGGCTACCCCTTCGGCAATAGGCCGGACGAGTTGCCCTCGCAGTATCAGTCGTTGCAGATACGCATTGCAGCGGAACTGTACAACCACATCGGCGCGAACGGACAGACGAGTTATACCAACAACGGCATTACTCGTGTGTGGGAAAGTTCCGATGTGGCGCAGTCCCTGCTGAATGAAGTAGTTCCGAGAGTAGGTGTTATCTGCTGATGTTCAATGGTAGCCCGCTGGATAAACGCCCGCTGTGGTATTCAAACCCGGTCGGCGAGAAAACGCCTGTTGTGGACGAGTGGGGCAACGAAACCGGCGAGACATCGCAGACGTGGAGCGACCCCGCAAAGCTAATGCTGAACGTCAGCCCGCCTACCGGTTCTGCGGAAGCAAGCCCTTTTGGTGCTTTCACGGATTACAGCTACGTTGTCAGTTCGTCTAGCAAAAAGCACAACACACCGCTTTATGAAGGTACGCACGTCTGGTTTCAGACGGACGTTTCAAAGCCCTTCAATTACATTGTGGTCAAGGTCGCAGAGCATATCACGGATACGCTGTATGCGCTGAAAGAGGTGGCTGCAAGTGAAAATTAAAGTGAGGTTGAGCGATGCCGGACTTCGTGATGCGGAACGTCAGATACAGGAGTACAAGGCCACCCTGAACCAAAAGGCACAGGAGTTTGCAAAGGCTCTGGCGAAAAAAGGCATTGACGTTGCAACGGTGCGGTTCGCTAACGCACAGTATGCTGGCGACAACGACGTGACCGTTGAACACGACCCTGTACAAACGCCAAATGGCTTTGCAATCGTGGCGCATGGCAAGGCAGTTGCTTTTATCGAGTTTGGCACTGGCGTTATGCACTCTGCTTATGGCGGTGAACTTCCCGATGGTGTGGGAGAGCACGGCACATACGGAAAAGAAAACGGCAAGCACAAGCGCTGGTACTACTACGGCGACCCCGGCAATGCCGGAACCTATGTGGATACCGTTCCCGGCAAGGGACAGTTGAATTACACCGATGGCAACGAACCAGCTATGGCTATGTGGGGGGCTGTTGAGGAAATGGCTTCTCAGGTCGAAGCAACGTGGAGGGAGGTTTGGAGTAGTTGATCGATTATTTCAATCCCATCTTTACGGTTATTGCTACGGAACTGCGAAAGCAAGTTCCCGGCATCTTTGTTACCGGCGAAATCAACGACAGCAACGTCAAGAAGTTTCCGTGTGTGCAGATAGAGGAAAACAGTAATCTGCCTGTACACATTGATTCTGCCCGGCACAGCAAGTACGCTGCTGTATCCCTTCGTGTCCGTGTCTACTCCAACAAGGAAACCGGACGCATTGCAGAAGCACGTTCTATCACAGGAATCGTGGATTCTGTTCTTGAATCGCTTAACTTTCATCGCAAGTCGTTTGCCCCATTGAATGGGCTGTATAACAATTCCGTCTACCGGATTGAGTGCAGCTATGGGGCAACAATCGGGGAGGACGGAATGATTTACCGAAATTAAGGAGGTAAACATTCTATGAGTACTGCTATCTCCGGTCTGAATACCACCCTGTATTGTGGCGACAGCGCAACCGCTCTGACGAAGCTGTGCGACATCAAGGATGTGCCCGACCTGATCTCCGACCCGAACCTTCTGGATGCAACCACCCTGTCTGATGGTATGCAGAAGCAGATTTTTGGCATCGTTCAGGCTGACACCAAAGCCTTTACCGCCAACTACAACAAGACCGACTACGCCGCCGTCAAGGCTGCTGGTTATGACGATACCTCTGAGAGCAACGTGGACAAGTACTACGCCCTGAAAATGCAGGACGGTTCCGGCTTCACTTGGCAGGGTATGCATCAGGTCGGTCTGTCCGGCTTTGGCGTGGACGAGGTCGTGGAAATGACCATCAATTGCATCTTCCACTCCACCCCGAAGTTCAGCGAGAGCCTGACCATTAATGGCGGCTAAACCGCAAAAATCGAATCAATCAAACTGGGCAGAACTGAACAACGGATTTGGTTCTGCTCCTATTTATAAAGGAGAGCATTTATTATGGCTGCTAAGGTTATCAACTTTCATTCCCCCGATGGCAAGAACACTTACGAACTGACTTTCACCCGTGAGAGCGCCGAAGCCACTGAGCGCAACGGCTTCCAGATTTACGAGTTCTCCAACGGCATCAACCCCATCAAGAACACCTCTGCCCTGTTCTATGGCGCGTTCATTGCCCGCAACAAGGGCATTAAGCGCAAGCTGGTCGATGATATGCTTGCGCACATCGAGGACAAGGAAGGTCTGATGGCTGCCCTGATGGAGATGTACGCAGATTCCATCAAGGCTCTGGTTGCCACCGATGAAGAGGACAAGACCGCAAAAAACGCAACGTGGGAGATTGTGTAACCTCACAGTCTCAAGAATCGAACAGCGGCACAGAGCCATTCTCTGTGTCTAAGCTGTTCCACGATGTAGAAGCCTATTACATTTCCATTGGCATGACCTATGACCAATTCTGGCGCGATGATGTCTGGCTGGCAAAGGTCTACCGTGACGCGGAAGAATTGCGCGCCCGCAGAGCCAATGTTGAAGCGTGGAGAAATGGTTTCTACACGGCATCTGCGCTTTCCTCTACGGTTGGCAATATGTTCCGCAAGAAAGGGCCTAGCCCTATCAAGTACATGGATAGGCCGATTCCTCTTACCCAGAAAGAGCAGGACGAGTACGAATACCAACGCGCACTGGAAGCGCAGGAACGCATCAAGAGGGCGATGTTCTCTATGATGAATCAGAAGGACGGTGGTAGCAATGGCTGATGTTGATATTACAAGCTTATCTGTAGAAATCTCTGCGGAATCGCAGGGCGCAGAGCTTAACATTGACAAGCTTGCTACCGCCATTTCTAATTTACGGACAAAGGGCAGCGTTGGTAAGGTTTGTACAAGCCTTAATAAGCTGTCTAGTTCCATTTCCGCGCTGAAACAAGCGTCTGCCGGTATTTCCGGTCTGGATAAGGTCACAAACTTCCTGAATGGTATCTCTTCTGTCAACACAACCGCTGGCGTGAAGGGCGTTAACTCTGTTGTAAATGCCATCAAGAAGATTCCAAACGCGGTATCTGCTCTGAACGGCGTGGACTTCTACTCCATGTCCGGTAGCATCACGCAGCTGACGAACGCTCTTGCGCCCCTGTCCATTTTGGACATTTCCGGCTTGAAATCGCTTGGCAGCGCGTTCAAGGCGATTGGCACTGTGCCCGACCTGACTGACAAGCTGAAAGCGGCAGACCTTGATTCTTTCGCAGATTCTTGTCAGAAGATTTCTGCTGCCCTTACTCCCCTTGCGTCTCAGCTTGACAAGGTTGGCAACGCCTTTGCAAAGCTGCCCCCACAATTAAGCAAGGTTGTGACACAGGCTAACCGCGTGACTGCTGCCAACGAACGGCAGAAGAAAAGCTACATGAGCCTTTCCAACCAGCTGAATAATTTCATGCGGTCTGCGGCAAAGCTGGTCTCGTTAAAAGCCATTGCCACCTATCTTGGAAACGCAGCGGAGAAGTTCAATAGCTACTATGAAGCTGCAAACCTGTTCGGCGTGTCCATGAAGGGGCTGACTGGCGAAGCAAGCACGTTCATCAACAAGATGGAGACCATGCTTGGCATTGACCCAACCGAAGCCATGAACAACATGGCAACGATTCAGAGCTTGACTACTTCGTTTGGTCTGGCCAGCGACAAAGCGTATGTGCTGTCCAAGAACCTGACGCAGCTTGGCTACGACCTCGCTTCTTTGAAGAATATCCCTGTTGCGGAATCCTTTACGAAGATTCAGGCAGCTATCTCCGGCGAACTTGAACCGATTCGCCGTCTGGGTGTCGATATTTCTAACGCACGGTTGCAGCAGGAACTGCTTAATCTTGGCTATTCGCAGAGCGTTTCTACCCTGTCTCAGGCTGATAAGGCTGTTCTGCGGTACATTGCCATTATGAAGCAGACCACCGATGCACAGGGCGATTTTGCCCGCACTCTGTCTAGCCCCGCAAACATGATTCGTATCTTGCAAGCACAGCTGAACAGTTTAGCTCGCGCTGTTGGTTCTTTGCTCTACCCTGCCCTGAAATCCATTCTCCCGCCGTTGATCGCAGCCGTTGAGCTAGTCAAAGAACTAATCACCGGAATTGCATCCCTGATGGGCGTCAAGGTGGAGTTCCCGGACTTTAGCAGTGCAAGCGATGCTGTTGGTGGCGTGACGGACGCAATGGACAATACCACCAAAGCGACCGGCAAGGCTGCAAAGGCATTCAAGAACTACATCATGGGCTTTGATGAACTGAACGTCATCCAGAAGGACAACGGCTCTTCCGGTGGTTCCGGCTCTGGTGCTGGCGCTGCTGGCAACATCTTAGGCGATGTAGACTTGTCCGGCTATGATATGTTCAAAAACTACGTTGGCTCTTCCGTTGATGAAATCAAGGCAAAACTTGAAAAATTGCTTCCGCTTATCTCTGGAATTGCAGCCGGGTTTGCGACATGGGCAATTAGCAAATCAGTTCTTACCGCTCTTGAGAAAATCAAAGGTGAAGGGTCTTTGATTGAAGCAGTCTTGAAGCTTTGGAAGAACCCGATGATGGCAGCTGCGGTTGCCGTTGGCATTATCGTTGCAAGGTTTGTAAGCCTTTATCAGAATAGTGAGAAATTCCGAAAAGGTCTTGAGCGTGTAAGGGCGCTTGTCTACCTCGCAGCGGAAGGATTCAAACAGGGTTGGAACATATCGCTTACCGATGGGAAGCTCGGAGAATCCATTGAATATTTGAAAGAATCTCTTTCCAACCTTGGGCAATCTATCCTGAATTTGCTCCCTGAAAGCTGGCAGGAAGGAATCACTTCCGCGTTTGATTCCATTTCAAAAGTTGTGAAGAAGCTCGACCTTGACGTTTGGGATTTAGTTACGACGCTTGCTGGCATCGGACTTATCGTATCCGGTCATCCTGTTGCGGGTCTTGCTGTTATAGGCTTTGAAGCCATTTCCGTAGCTGTTCGCGGGCTTGGAAGTGAAAATCAGAAAACTGCCTTTGGAATGGAAACCGACTGGTTCAATTCCTTCAAGTCTATTGGCGAAAGCGTTGCAAACTTTGCGGCTGCTGCTGTTACCACGATTGGGAACATCATTAACGATATTGCAATCTTTGTTGGTTGGATTAAAAACGGAGTTTCCGAAACAGACCGCTTGGATTTGCAAATGAATGGCAACTTCATTGAAAACTTTGTGATGGGCATTGCCCAAACAATCCACAATATAGGCGTTTTTGTTGGTTGGATTACAAGTGGCGTTGATGAAGCTGACCGGTTGGCAATTGCAGCGAACGGGAATTTTGCAGAAAAATTCATCCTTCTGATTGCTGACGTTATAAACGGAATCAAAGAAGCCGTGAAGTGGTTCGGGAAGTTAATTGAGAAAATCTCCAAGTTCAATCCTGTTAGCGTTGGTAAAAACATCATAGATGGCATTACAAAAGGCATCGTTGGCAAAAAGAACGTTGCGGATGATGCTGTCAAGGTTGTAACGGACGGAATCCAAGAAGAAGCACAGACTGAACTTGGCATCCACTCCCCTTCCAAAGTTTTCAAGGGCTATGGTGTCTACCTCATAGAAGGTCTTGTGAACGGCGTCTTAGCCACTAAAGACCTTGCGGTGAAAGCAATCCAGTCCGTGTCTGACGCGGTAAAGACCATCGGTTCTCAGCTGGCAGATGAAAACTACGGTCTGGGCAATGGCTCTATCAGCCTTTCCGTTGACGCAAGCGGAAAGTCCATGATGGAAACCGCAAATGCGCTGAAACGCACGATGCGCACCACCAATGATAGTTTCGGCGGTTGGTTCAAGAAGATGAAAACCGACTTGGGCGACTTCACAGAGGGCATCAATGCTATTACTAAGGCGGGTAAGGACATCTCCAACGGCTTCAAATCATCCATTGATGCACTTACCGCTGCATCGAAGTCCATTCTGAACACGCATGATGGTTTTGTGAGCGCGGTCTCTGATATCCGGTCTTTTGTGAAAAAGAGCGTTGCGGAGATAGAAAACGAGTACCAGTACAACGGTTTCTTTGGCGCTGCTGGTCTTGCCATTCAAAAGGCGTTTGAGGGCGTGTACCTTGTTTTCGACAAGGTTTCCACTGCTGTCAAGAACGTATCTGACACCATCGACAGCGTGAAGAACGTTATCACCACCTTCAACAATCTGAAAACCAAAGTCGGCGAGGTCATCGACCAAGTTCCGCTTTTGAAACAGGCATACGGAAGCTTGAAAACGTTTTTTAGTGACCTGTTCAGCAAGGACAGTGGCATTGGCAAAATCGTGTCTGACGGCTTCGATTACATCTTATCAAAGGGCGCTGCGGTTATAAACTGGCTTAAGGAAAAGCTTGGCATCGGAAGCGCCGGTGCTTCTTCTGCTGGCTCGGCAGGAAGTAACGTGCTTGGGGCGGTCGGTAGCACAGCGGCTTCCGGTGGCGCTCTATCAAATCTTGGAGCATACGGTGGTATAGGTGTTGGCGTTGGGCTTGGCGCTGCTGGCGGTATGCAGTGGTGGAAGGACATGATAGGAACTTGGAGCGATTCCAACAAATCTACTGGTAAAAAACTCTTGGAAACCGCGAAGCACACCCTTTGGGATTTGTCACCTATCGGAGCGCTTGTAAATCTTGGCAAGAAGATTTTCGGCTTTGCAAGTGGCGGTTTCCCTGATGCCGGGCAGCTGTTCATCGCCCGAGAAGCCGGTGCAGAAATGGTCGGCTCTCTGGGCGGTCACACAGCAGTTGCCAACAATGACCAAATCGTTGAGGGCATCCGCGAAGGTGTTGAAGCTGCAATGGAGCGTCAGAATCAGCTTCTGCGCCGTCAGAACGAGCTGTTGCAGGCTCTGCTTGAGAAGGAAGGAAGCGCAGAGATCAACGTGTCCAGCTTCTATCAGGCGGTGAACAGAACGAACCAGCGCAACGGCAAAACAATTATCCCGGTAGGTACTTAAAGGAGGGGCATTTATGGAACTTGACCAGTACAATCCGATTCGGAGCGTGGATGGGCAGTATCTTAAATGCCCCTCTTCTTATCAGTGGCGGTTACAGGACATTTCGGCATCCGATGCCGGGCGCACAGAGGATAACAAGATGGACAAGAAACGTCTTGGACAGTGCGTCAAGCTGGAACTGGAATGGAAGTACACTACGATAAAAGAAGCCGCTGCTATCCTGAAAGCGTTCAACCCGGAATACATCAACGTTACCTATCTTGACGCAATGGCTGGCGATTGGAAAACCAGCGAGTTCTACGTTGGAGACCGTGCTGTTCCGATGTACAATTCGCGGATGAATCGCTGGGAAGGGATATCTTTTAACATCATCGAAAGGGCTGCACACTGATGGTCAATGTATCGCAAGATATCATAAAATCCTTCAACGAGGGCAACAAACAGACTGCCCTTATTGAGGTTACTGCTGGCAGCAAAACGTTTACCATCACAGATGCAGATATCATTCAGGGCGGGTTGAAGATTGACCGGTACTGCGTGACCAACAGCAAAATTGAGGTCGGCTCTGCGGTTGCGTCTGAACTGTCCTTGAAGCTGCGAAACTACGATGGCAAGTTCAACGATGTTTCTTTCGAGGGCGCTGTCCTGAACGTTAAAATCGGTATTCACGCAGCTAACACTTCTGAACTGGGCAAGTTCATTCTTGGTAAGTCCGTTCTTGGCTTTGCAAAAGGTCTCGGAAACTTTATTCTCGGCACTGGTCGGCTTGGCGATTACAGCGTAGACACGGAAGTATATTGGGTTCCTTGCGGGCTGTTTATTGTTGATACCCCGCCCCGCAAGCTAAGCACTATAAGCATCTCTGCATTGGACTACATGGTCTTGTTTGACCGTGAGGTGAACGCTTCCGCACTCTTCTTCCCTATCCATGTTGACGCGCTTATTCAGAAAATCTGCTCCATCTGCAATGTCACGCTTGCAACGGACGTTTCGGTGTTGCCAAACCACTATTTTAGCATCGGTGGTCTGCCAGATACCAACCAGAAGCTGACTTACCGCCAGCTTTTGCAATGGTGTGCGCAGCTTACCGGCACTTGCGCATTCATGGATGGTAGCGGCAGGCTTGTGCTCAAATGGTATGAGCAGACCGGCGTGACCATTACCGCAAGTGAGCGCTATTCCAGTGATATGTTGGAGAACGACATCACCATTACCGGCTTCACCTGTGACGATGGCAAGGGCAACACATACCTGTCCGGCACAGCAGATTACACGCTTGACCTAAGTGACTGCGGTTTCCTGACCAACGCCTACGATGGTGTTTTGAAGGAATTGCAAGCTGCACGTGGCGGGTTCGCCTACCGTCCATACAATGCCACTATCAAGTCTGCACCGTATTTGTTTCCGCTGGACATGATACGCTACAAGGACAAAAACGGCGTTGTGCACGATACCATTGTTACCAACGTTACGCTTGCTTTGAACTGTAACACGGCGATTTCCGGCGCTGGCGAAACGGTTACAAGTTCTTCCTATGCTCAGTCTACAAGCGGCGTTACAAGCCAACAGGCGGCAACGGACAGAGTGAATCTGGAAAAGATAAACCAGACCGCTACGCAGGCGAACCAGACCAAGAACGACTTGACGCAGTTCAAGACACAGTATTCTTCTGATTTCAAAAAGACGCAAGCTGAAATTGAATCCCGCGTCACGAAGGAAACGTACCAGACTGACATGGCTGGCGTTTCTACGCGCATCGGTGCAGCGGAAACAAAGATTTCTCAGAACGCTGATGCTATTGTCTTGCGTGCCACAAAGGAAGAAGTCGCGACCGCAAAGTCTGATGCGATATCTGCCGCTGCAACTGATGCGTCTACAAAAGCGAACGGCGCTCAGAGCAATGCAAAGGCATACACAGACGCACAGTTAAAGATAACAAGCGAAAGCATTACATCTACTGTATCTAAGACGTATGCAACGCAAGAATCTCTGAATAACACAAACAGTAATGTTTCGACCGCTCAGAGTACTGCGGATAATGCACTGTCTGGCGTAAGCTCTCTTGGAGAACGCGTAAGTAGTGCTGAAACAAAAATTAGTCAGAACGCTGATGCTATTATTCTTCGTGCAACAAAAGAAGAGCTTTATAGCATGATAACGTTTACTCCTGAAAATGGGTTGGTCGTCACTCGTAGCGGCTGGGAAGGCAAAGTTCAAATCACCGGTCAAAACGTACAAGTCATTCGCGGAAACAATAAAGTTGTTATAAACGACAATGGCATAGACATAACGAATGCCTATGGAAGTGTTTCTATATACAGCGGTGGCATATCTTTTCACGGCATTCGCAACAGTAAGATTTTTGAATGGCCTTATGAAAAAGATTCTTATGGCAACCCGATAGGCGAATTCGCTGCGCAAACTACAAAAATCGATCTTTCGTCCTACTCGTCTGTAATGCTGGTCTATGACACGCATAAAGATGGAACATGGTTTTCAGGTGGCGGCGGTGCTGGTAGACTTACGGTCGTTCTTCCTGTTAATGGGCAAACGTACTCTTATGCTTATCCGTGGAATACGGTACACTGGCGAAAGGTAACAGTATCATATAATGGTATCACTTTTGGAAATGGAAACGAGAGAACGTCCGACTATAAAAATAACGTTATAACTGGCGTGATACATTTGGAAGTTCCTATTTCTGATGGTGTTAATAAAAACGATAAGGTTTGCCGCCCGTTGGAACTATACGGTTTTATGTGAGGTGGATATCATGGAACATTTCAAATTCAAGTGCAAAGTCGGATTGGATGGTCGATTGTATGGCGGCGGGTGGTGCCACGAAAGCGTTATTCCAAACCCTCTTCCGCCCGATGAGATTCTGTTTGATGACTTGTCAGGAATGACAGAAGGGTTTTATACAGCTTATTTGTGGGATGGAATCAACTTGATATACAGTCCCGTACCAAAAGTCGATGAGCCTGTTGATACTGAAACAGAAACGGCTTTTACGAAAACCAACGAAAATGAAGAGGAGGTAACTTATCAATGAGCTATCAAAAGCAGAACTTTGCAAACGGCGAAGTGCTTACCGCTGCGCAGCTGAATCACATCGAAAACGGCATTGTGGACTTGGAAAGCAATGCCAACACTTCGTTTGCTGGCAAATCCGAAGTGCAAGCTAATGCGGAAAAGATTTCCGCTGAATCTACTCGTGCAAAGGGCGCTGAAAGCGCCTTGTCCACAAAAATTGAAGGAGAGACCACTCGCGCCAAAGCAGCTGAAAAAGCCAACACGGACAACCTCGCCGCCGAAGTCTCTCGTGCAACCGGTGAAGAGCAGCGCTTGGACACCGCCATCATTGCTGAAAAGACACGCGCGGAACAGTCAGAGCAAGCACTTTCCGAACGCACTGACACCCTTGAATCCTGCGGCTTTGTCGTTGTAGACGGCAAAGTCTGCATGAAATATGTTAAATCCTGAAAGGAGCAAAACACATGGCTGAAACTATGGTAACCGAGCCGGTCTATCTGGACGAGACCGCAAAAGCCAACGGCAAAAAGCTTGACCAGATGACTGCCGCCCTGCTGGGTATGTCCAGCTCGCTGGGCGTGATCGCACGCGCACAGACCGGCGTGGTGGAGGAGATGGACTACAACGGCATCAAGGCCGTGGTGGCTGCCGGTAATGCACCGGTGGTTTTCCCCACCGGCACCCAGCTGGTCAACACCTACACCGCAAAGGACGGCAAAACCTACGACTGCCCGTGGGACGTGGTGCAGCCGGACGGTATCGCAGAGGGCGAGACCGGCACCACCGCACCCGCAATGGTGCTGCAGATGCACTATGCGTCTCTGGAGGATATCCAGTTTTCTGCATATCAGGCTTTCTATGTTGTGCCGGAGGCTGGTCTGGTGGCTGGCACCTACAACGTCAAGATGGGTCTGGACTGGGGCACCAACGTCAAGACCGGCACCACCTACCAGTTTACTCTGACCAAGAACGCCCCCGCAGGCGCACGCCTGACCGGCTTCTATAACGCGCCGGATACCGCACCCACCAGCTGGAAAGTTTACGTCTACAAGGATCAGCAGAAGTCTGAACTGCTGGAGACCTGCAACGTCTCTGCTGGCAGCGCGGGCACGAATCTCGGCACGTTTTTGGCAAAGCCCAACGGCAACCTGAACGGACTGCACCCTGTTGGCTACGGCGACAACCGGTGGTATAAGTCCGCATACCGCCAGTACCTCAACAGCGATGCACCCGCAAAAGAATGGTGGACTCCGCAGGACGAGTGGGACATGAAGCCCGATCAGGCGGACACCGTGCCTGGCTTCCTTGCCGGTTTTTCGGATGACTTCAAGAACGCCCTGACCCGCACCAAGGTGGTCACCTACGGCAACACCGTCACCGATGACGGCAGCGCTGTGGTGACTTATGACAAAATTTTCCTGCCCTCCCTGCAGGAGATCTACTGCTCGCCGCAGGTGTCTGGCGAGGGCACCTACTGGCCGTACTGGAAGGAGCGTACCGGTGCAAAGTCCCCGCAGGGCTTGTGGCATACCTACCCGCTGCGCATCACCCGCGATCTGGCACAGCGCACTGTGGGCCGCGGTGTGCGGCTGCGCTCTGCGCCTCGTGGCGGCGGCTCCCGTGCTTTCTACGTGTCCTCCAGCGGCTACGTCGACAACTGGGGCGCGTTCGGCGCGGGTCGCTGCGCCCCGGCTTGCGAAATGACCAATCTTAAATAATCACCGGGCAATCCCTTGCCCGGTGAGAAAGTGAGTGCTATCCCATGGCAATGCGCAAAGACCAAATACCGGACAATAAGTTTACGCTGCCGCTTGACGCGCGTGAGCTGGCACTGTATACCAGACAGATCACCAAAAATGCCAAAACGTTTGACCTCGGGATTGACGCAAGCCTTCCCGGTCAACTGCGCGCTACTGCAGACCGGATATTTTTTGATATCTTCGGGGCAAATGACCTCCGGCTGGACAAGCCGAACGAAAGAGAGGAGCGCTTTAAGCTTCAAAAACACGCCGTCCGGCTGTGCACCATCCTTTTGGCGGAGATAGACATGGCGAAAGCCAGCTATCACCTTTCCGGCAAACGGTGCTCTTTCTGGGGCAACACTGTGCGCGATATCCGGCAGCGCTGCCGGGACTGGCACGAGAGTGATGCAAAGCGTGCAAAAACGCTTTGACATAAAAATGGCTGTAGGCTAATGGGCCGCAATGTGCGGCTGCGCTCTGCGCATCGTGGCAACGGCTACCATGCTTTCAACGTGAACTCCAGCGGCAACGTCAACAACTGGAACGCGATCAACGCGAATCGCTGCGCCCCGGATTGGACGGCAGCACGCCCACAAAAGCCCCTGCATAGCAGAGGCCGGGCAAAAACTGCCGTGCAAGGAGCCGAGTGCCATGCCTGCCATCTGGGCAGGCGAACAACATCCGCCGGACGTGGCCACCCTGCGGGGTGTTGACCGCTATCACCCGGCAGATCCTTGCGAGGAGAGCTGAAAAAATCAGTGCAAGAAGAAGAAATAATAATCGGGTTCGATGCCCTGTATGGCTCCGAGGGCAAGTGCGCCAAAGGCGTGTGCCGCAAGGCAAGCGTTGGGCGGTTCCACTTGTTCAGGATGGACGAGATCCTGAAACTCCAAAAGGAGCTCGCGGCAGGTACATACAAGGCACGGCCAACAATCAAGGTCAGAATCACCTATCCAAAGCCCCGCACAGCGGTTGCGAACGGCTTTCGGGATAGGATATACCAGCGCTCTCTAAACGACAATGCTGTTTATCCAGCAATGACGCGGAGTTTTATCCGGCAAAACGCGGCCTGTCAGACCGGCAAAGGCACTGACTGGGCGCGCAAGCAGGTCAAACTCATGATGGAGCGCGAATACCGGCAACACGGCGCTGATGGCTATGTGCTGCTGGTAGACATCCGGCACTATTACGACACGATGCCCCATGACGTGGCAAACCGCTGCTTTGAGCGGCATCTGCCGCCAAGCGTGCATAACCGCGTGCGTGAGGTGCTGGATCGTCAGTATACCGGCGATGCCGGTTACAGTCCGGGCAGCCAGATGGTGCAGCTTGCCGGGATCTCGGTGCCTGACCCCATAGATCACTACATCAAGGAGCGCCTGCGGGCGAAAAAATACGTCCGCTTTATGGATGATAGTCTCATCATCCACCATGACAAGGCGCAGCTTGAGGAGTGGCGGGAGGCGATCCGTGCCCGGTACGCTGCCGATGGCATGGAGCTGCACCCGACCAAGACCAAGATCGTCAGGCTGCGGGATGGATTCCGTTTTCTGGGCTTCATCTACCGCCTGACACCGGAGGGCAAGGTCATTATGACCGTTGACCCGCAGAACGTCAAGGCCGAGCGCAAGCGCCTGTTTCGGCTTGCCCAGCTCATCAAGGCAGGAGAGAAACCGGTATCTGCCCTGTATGAGCAGTATGGATCATGGAAAGCCCATGCGGCAAAAGGCAACTCGCAGCAGCTGCTGCAGCGCATGGATCAGTATGTTAAATCTCTGTTGGAGGGGATAACGGCATGAAAATTGTTCGCAACACTGGCGGCATCCAGACCGCCGCCGAAAACGAGAACCGGGACGCGGATATTGCACAGATCGCGTCTATGGTGGACTTCCTGTGCATTCTGGCCGATGTGCCCATTGAGGACGAGGCTGCAGACAAGGAGGGCATGAGCCATGAGTGATAAGCACAGCGCGATCTTCGGCAAAGCGAAAGACGAGTATGAGGCAGGACTCTGGTCTAAGGCTATGCTGCGCATCCTTGTGCAGCGCAAGCCCCAGCGCCTGACCGTAGAAGAGTACGAAGAGATCACCGGCGAAAAGTATTAAGGAGCAGAGTATGAGACCTATTATGGACGTTTCCCGCTGGCAGGGCCGCATCGACTGGGACAAAGTTAAGGCAAGCGTCCTTGTCTCCGGTGTGATGCTGCGGGCGCTTGGCAACAGCGCCGAGGACAAGCCCAGCAAGCCGTACATCGACCCGACCTTTGAGCGCAACTACCGCGAGTGCAAGCGGCTGGGCATCCCATGCGGCGTGTACTACTACTGCAAGGCGGTCAACACGGCAGAAGCAGACGCAGAGCTTGCCCTGCTGCGCAAGGTGCTTACCGGCAAAACTGTGCAGCTGCCCGTTGCGGTAGACATTGAGGACAAGTATGTGCAAGCGCCGCTCGACAAGCAGACCCTGACCGACATTGCCGCCCATGCGCTGGGCACGGTGGAGCGCTGGGGCTTTTACGCCATGCTGTACACCGGTCTGTACTTTGGCCGTGATAACCTGTACATGACCGGCGCGGCGCTCAAGCCATACGACGTTTGGCTGGCCGCCTACCTCAGCAAGAAGCCTGAACCGGGCTGGCCGTTCGGCTTGTGGCAGTACACCAGCAAGGGCAAGATTCCCGGCGTTGTGGACGCGATACCGGGCAAGATTTCCGGTGTGGACTTGTCTGTGCCTTACAAGGACTATGCTAAAATCATCGCAAAGAAGGGTCTGACCCGTCTCCGGGAGGGCGCATGAGCGAAGCAATCATCGTAGCAATCATCACCGGCGGTCTGAGCCTGATCGGCGCGATCGTTTCCAACAACCGCACCGCTCAGAGTATGGACGCCAAGCTGGACAAGCAGCAGGCCGTCACCGAAACCAAGCTGGAAGAACTGACCCGCGAAGTGCGAGTGCACAACAACTTTGCCCAGCGCGTTCCGGTGCTGGAAGAACAAATCAAGGTGGCAAACCACCGCATCGAAGATCTCGAAAAAGAGAGAGGAGAGTAACACATG
>ERZ1026846.122-NODE-122-length-56787-cov-14.660914_pt1 | contig 56787 bp, 49 predicted proteins | sample MGYA00380153_ERZ1026846 | MGnify/ENA primary metagenome ERZ1026846 (study PRJEB33269, sample SAMEA4719789) | human gut metagenome | biome: human-associated habitat; feature: organic feature; material: feces | place: Cameroon | collected 2013-10 ...
TATTTTATCTTTGCGCTGTAATAAGTGAGAGTAGGACAAATTTAGTTTGTTTATACCCCCAGATTAGCTAAAATATTAATTGTAAATACAAATTGCTCAATACAACTTTGTTGCTACAAATTGCTCAATACATAGTTTATAACATTTTTTAATTATTATCTTTTATGAAGAACAACTACATCTTAGCGTTGGCTTCGGCGTTCTTCTTTTTCGGTTCGGTTGGTGTCAAGGCACAGACCATCCTCGACGAGGATTTTGAAACTGAGAATACAGATGCCGAAAACAACATCACCCGTCCAGTGGCGGTTGAAGAAGGTTGGACCACAATCGACTCCTATTCAGGAAGCGAGTTGCGTTACAATTGGTCTAACTATTATTCTGACAAAGGCACAATTGGCGGCAAGCATGTTGCTATGTGCGACGGTCCTATAAGCGCCGACTTTGCTCCAGAAGCTGCCAAGCCACGTGAGGAGATTCTGCTTTCGCCAGAACTCGACCTCAACAACACCTATCAGTTGAGCTTCGACTGGAAGGTTTCGCCAATGGCAGCCACAGCCAAGAGCATGTACGACCTTCAGGTTAGAGTTGTGGTAGACGGCGATGTTGCCAATGCCGAGACAATATTCTCTATCCAGAACAAGGAAGACCTTAAGGAGAGCGGCGTTAGCGAGTGGCCTCTTTCTACATGGGACACACACACTAGCAAGCTCGACCTAAGCGACTGGAAGGGCAAGAAGATTAAACTTGCTTTCGTTTACAAGATGTATACTACTATTGCCAACATTGTTTATCTTGACAATGTTAAGGTAAAGAAGTTTACTCCTGCCACATCGCCTGTGGCCAAGCTCAACAAAACCACTTACAGCTATGGCGATGTTTACATCGGCGAGAAGTTCTACTCGGATGCCTTCACCCTTACCAATACCGGTTTGAAGGGTCTGCAGATTACAAGTGTGGACCTGCCTGAGGGCGTAGGTCTTACTATCGACCCATCTGCTGTAAATCTCGACAAGGCCCAGTCGGTTAAGTTTAATGTCTCTTATACTGCCTCGATTACATCATCTGCCACACCTAAGGTTGTGCTCCACACCAATGGTGGCGACCTTACCATCAACCTTAAGGCAAACAAGAAGATGGCTCCCGACGGACTTACCGAGGAGACATTCGAGGTAGCCTTCCCGCCAGCTGGTTGGCAGAACGACGGATGGTCTAAGTCGAATGGCGGTCTTGAGGGCGACGTGTCGGTTTATGCCTCAGGTTCATATCGCGACCAGTACATCACATCGCCACGTCTCGACCTTACCAAGGGCGGAAAGGTGCAGTTCTCTTACTATAATCAGTATGATACCGAAGAGACCGATGAAGATGGCAATGGTGTAGCACAGAGCAACGACATCACACTCGACCTTTCTACCGATGGCGGCAAGACATGGAAGGCCGTTTGGACATTCGACTACAAGAAGGGCACTTACGGCGAGACTACTACAGTAGATCTTGGCACAGCTACCGACAACTCGTACGTGCGCTGGCACAATACAGCCATTAAATCTAACGACGGTGATGTAGATCCTTACTCTTCGTTCTATCTCGACCGTGTGTTCCTCCCTGCACTATATGGACAGGAAGGCACTCCGTTTGCAGCTATTCTTGTGGCTCCTGCCGACAGTCTTACAAATGTATACAACCAGAACATCGAACTTAAGTGGGGACCGGCCCTCTTTGCCGAAGGCTACAAGCTCTATGTAGGTACATCAGAGAATGTGTACAACGTTGTAGATGGTCTCGACCTCAAGGACGCCCTGTCTTATACATTGGCTACAGCCGAGTACGAGACAATGTACTACTGGAAGGTTGTTCCTTACAACGAGAAGGGTGCCTCGACACAGGCTACAGTATGGCACTTCACCACACAGAAGGACGCTTCTACATCCGAATTCCCATATACTCAGGACTTCAGCGGTGTTAGTACCGATCTGCCAACAGGCTGGATTTCTACCAACACCACACAATACGCCAACCGTAGCTGGAGCGTGCTCAAGGACAAGGGCACACCTGCTCCTTGCCTCTTCAACATGTGGCTCGACAAGGGCAACCAGGCATTTGTAACCACTCCAGAGTTCAAGCTTCCTACCGACAAGAATATGTCTATCTCGTTCGATTGGGTTGACTGCCATCCGGTAAACGCCAAATTCGACCAGCTGGGCAACGCCAAGAAGCAGAACACAGAGGGTGCTCCTACAACCGTTACATTCGAAGTGTTGGTAGACGGCGCTTGGAAGCAGCTCTCTTATATCTCACAGGGTCTCGACGAGGATGTTGATCCTATCTATTGGATTAACGAGAAGATAGACCTCTCGGCTTATGCCGGCAAGACAGTACAGTTCCGCTGGACTCACACAGCCAACAATGGCAACGACAACGGTTGCGGTCTCGACAACGTGGTTATCGAGGAGAACGTAAGCGACAAGGCCGTATTCAACAAGGAAGGCTGGAACGCTGGCAAGGCGAACTATAACAAGGGCACCAACTCTGGCGACATTTTCACTATCCAGAACAAGGGCGAGCAGGCGTTGAAGGTTAAGAGCGTAAGCTTCGCTACCGACAACTTCGCCTCTTCTATAACTCCGGGCACAGAGATTGCAAAGGGCGAGTCGCTCACATTCTCGCTCCAGTTCTATGCCAAGGACGTGCAGTCTACCGTAAACGACAACATGACCGTTACATTCGAGAGCGGCTACTCTGTACAGTTCCCTGTTGAGGGTACAGCTCTTGCAAGCGACGTGCTCTACTACTCGTTCGAGGACAACGACCTCGACTACAACTGGACAACCGACTTCAACCTTATTGATGTTGACCGTTCAGCCACAGTTCCATTCAATTGCTATGGCACCGAGTTCCCGTCAAATAATGGCGTTTACGCATTTGCAGTGGCTTACGAGCGTCCCGACCACAAGAACGTGGCTCCTATCTCTGGCGACGCATTCATTATCCCTGGCTCTCCGCTCAACGAGACAACCAAGGGCGACAACTGGATTGTGTCTAAGAAGCTCACAGCTACAGCCGAGTCGGAGTTCGACTTCTACGCTCGCAACTGGGAGAGCAAACAGAGCATCCTGCCTTCAGGTCTACACAGGGTAGAGGTGCTTGTTAGCGAGACCAGCAACACCGACCGCAACTCGTTCAAGACTGTGCTCAACCAGCAGGAGATACCATTGCTCGACCACGAAGACTGGAAGCATTACACAGTTAACCTCTCGGCTTATGCTGGCAAGGACATCTATGTTGCCGTACGCGACTACACAGAGAGATATGCTCTGGCTGCGTTCTACGACGACTTCACCTTCTCTCATTTCGACAATGTTGCCACTGGCATCAAGTCGGTTCAGAACGCTGTTTCGGCTGCCGACGCTGTGGCTGTATACAATCTTAATGGCATGAAGGTGGCACAGGGCAACGGCATGGCTACCCTTAACGGCTTGGCAAAGGGTGTTTACGTAGTAAAGGTGCAGACCGCCGATGGTGTTAAGACCATGAAGGTGGCCCGCAAGTAAAATATCATCTTTGGATTAATGCTTTTAAAGGTAATGTGGTGCGCATGCTCCTTGCGGGTTGTGCGCATCCGTTACCTTTTTCCTGTTTTCATCATTCTATAAAAAAGCTAAGTAAAAAATGAAATCAAAATTCTACTCATTTACGCTGCTCCTCTTCCTCTTGCTCACGTCTACAGCTTCGTTTGCACAGAAGCGCGATAAGATGCTAAATATCGAGGTCACCACCAATGCCGGCATTTCGCTTGCCGGACAGCTGGTTGACGTAGAGCAGACCGATTATCAGCTGCAATATCCAGAAACCACACTCGATGCCGACGGCAAGTGCTCGCTCAAGGTTTATGCCGGTAACAATAAGGTTACGGTAAAGCGCGACGGATTCAACACAGCTACTGCAACAGTCAATATTGCCGCCAACGAGACTGGCAAGGACGTAAAGTTGCAGCTCGTAGAGCTTACGCGCGACCCCTTTGCGCTTAACGCCGTTTGCACATACGACGCCTATACTGGCAAGAATCAGGTCAAGGTTACTTGGAATACCGAGAAGCCTGCATTCTTCGACGACTTCGAGAGCTACGATCCATTCTCTATCAATTTTGGCGATTGGACTGGAATCGATGCCGACCATCTAATGACAGCTCCTCTTACTGGCGACTATCCCAACCGTGGTGTCTTCCAGTATGCACAGATAATGAATCCCCTGAAGGTAGACCCTATGTGGTACTACGACTATCCTACAATGCGCGCATACAGCGGCAAGCAGTATGTGGGTTTTGTACGCACCAATTCGGGCGAGCCTAACGACGACTGGCTCATCTCGCCTGAGATTACTGTTGGTACCGACAACATCCTCTCGTTCTACGCTATGGCTGCCGACAAGTACATCGAGAAGTTTGTTGTCTACATCACAACCCAGACCAACAATCCTACTGCCGACGACTTTGTACAGCTTACCAAGGGCAATTACGAGACTGCCGACTACAAGAAGAATTGGCAGCTTATGCAGTACGACCTTGCCGAGTACGCTCAGCAGAAGGTAAAGATTGCCATTCGCTATATTGGCGATGCTGCCAGCGAGGGAGCCTTCATGCTCAAGCTCGACGACTTTTATGTAGGTCAGTCTACAGCTGTCTCGTATGCTCTCGCTCCTAAGGCCAATCGTGTGGCACGCAACCACAAGTCGCCTGCCAACCCCAACGAGACCTTCGACATCTATCTCGACAATCAGAAGGTGGGCAAGACCGGCACCTACAGCTATGTGCTGAGCGATGTTGCCGAAGGCACCCACACCATTGGCGTAAAGGCCAACTACATTGCTGCCCAGAGCCAGCTCGTTACCACTACCATCGAGGTTAGCAAGTCGGCCTACGCCAGCCTTACAATGAAGGTTGCCGCTGACAGCAAGCTCTCAGCCGACGGAACCGTGGTCAACCTCCTTTCTACCGATAACGGAACTGCCTACCAGGCTACAGTTGCCAATGGCGTGGCAAAGATATTGATGCTGCCTAAGGGCAAGTATACTGTAAATGTGGAGAAGGGTGCCTTCAAGGCCTACTCTAAGGAAATAGACCTGCAGGCCGACCAGACTCTCGACATCAATCTTGAGGACGACGTAATAACTCCTTACAATATTACTGCCGACATGAACGAAAGTGCCGACGGTATAAGTGTAAAGTTGAATTGGAACCAGATTCTTGGCTTTAGCGACAGCTTCGAGACCTACGACGACTTTGCCACAGGACAGTTTGGCGACTGGAAGTCGGTAGACCTCGACCAAACCCCGGTTTATCCTATCGGTCTTGGCTCGACCAGCAACATCGTAACTTTCCCTGGCTCGGGCGACGCCTCTAATCCTAAGGCCATTGCCCCAATTGTGTTCAACCCTTGGAACACGGTTCCTGCCATGCTTCCTACCGATATGGCTATGCAGGCTCCCGATGGCAACAAGTACGTGGTGTTCTTCTCGCCCCAGGGCGCTCAGGCCGACAAGTGGCTTATCTCGCCGCTTATCGACATCTACGACGGCTACGAGCTTAAGGTTACAGCCAAGAGCTATACCGACATGTACAACGAGAAGATGGAGTTTGCCGTGTCAGAGACGGGCAGCGACAATCCCGACGACTTCGTAGTGCTGAGCAACGCCCAGAACATTCCGAGCGACCAGTGGACCGTCTATTCTACCGACCTTGCGCCTTATGCCGGCAAGAAGGTTCGCCTTGCTGTTCACTACACGTCTACCGACGCCTTCTTTGCCCAGCTCGACCTCTTCAAGGCTGAGCCTGCCGATGGCAGCAATGTGCAGCAGGATTACGGCAACGTGCTCCACTACAACATCTACATCGACGGCTCTAAGTATGGCGAGTCTACCACACCGTCGTTCACCATCGACAACCTGCCAGAGGGCAGCTACACCATCGGCATCGAGGCTGTCTACAAGAACGCCGTGTCTGAGATGGCTACCTATCAGATTGTTGTTAGCGGTATCGATGTGGTTAGAGCCGATACCGACGCCAATGCCCAGGTGTACAACCTTGCCGGACAGAAGCTCAACGCTCGTCTGCACGCCCTGCCACAAGGCGTCTACATCGTTAAGGACGCCAACGGAGTAAGAAAGGTTCGCAAGTAATCTAAACAATTAAAGAATTCAAGTAATAAAGAATTCAATTAATTCAAAAAAGCAAAAGAAGAGTAAAAATGAAAAAAACATATATTACCGCCATGTTGATGTCGCAGAGCCTTGTGCTCTGCGCCCAACAGGTGCACGTGGGTGGCGTTTGTGCTAAGTTGCCCAAAACGTCTACAATAACTGTCAACGTTCCGGTAGAGTCGGCTGCACCACAGGCCAAGGTGCCCGTTCGTCGTGTGCTTGCCTCTACTGAGCGTGGGGTAGGCTATTGCAGCGGCGATAGCATCACCACCAAGGGCATGTGCTTTGGCAAAGCCGGAACCTACAGCGTGGCAGCCGACCTATCATCCTCTGTACTCAGCTCGTACAAGGGCTGCAAGGTAGTGGGCATTCGCTTTGCCCTGTCTCAGAGCATAGGCAAGTCAAAGGTATTTATATATAAGGTTAGTGGCCAGAATGCCTCTAGTCTTGTCAACGCTACCGTGCGCCGTACCAGCGAGGGCTGGAACGAGGTGCGCTTCAACAGCGCCCAAGAGTACACCATACAGGACAACGACGAGCTGATAATTGGTTACGACTACAACGAGTCTGAGGCAATGGCCACAGCCGAGGAGGGTGCCATGTGCTTCTACACCCCAAAGACCTCCACTCCCAAGGCGTCGCTCATTATGAATGGCGATGGTTTCTACTATATGGAGGGTGTTGGCAACCTTTGCGTGCAGCTGATAGTTGACGTTAGCTCGTTGCCCAAGAAGGACGTGCAGCTGACCCACCTCTTGGCTGGCGGCAAGTATCAGAAGACAGGCGCCACGCTCGACACTTATGTGCAGTTGCAGAATGTTGGTCTGGAGGACATCTCGTCTATGCGTCTGGGCTATCGTTTCGACGACGGCAAGGCCACCTATAAGGATTACGACGAGGAGGTTAAGGCCGACGGCTTAAGCGGCGTAAGCCTACTGCTGCCATTGCCTAAGGACATTACGCCCGGAGCCCACAAGCTGACTGTCTTTGTAGACAATATAGAGGGCAGCACACCTACCAAACCCGATGGCGACGAGATTGCCAACTCGTTCGTGGTCTACACCAAGAGTCTTGAACGCCAGCAAACCTACGTGGAGCAGTATTGCAGCCAGGACGAGAGTATGGCCTACTACATAAACCCTGGCATGGACGAGGCTGCCCAGAACAAGGATGTGTGTCTGGTAAATGTCTACAAGCATGGCGAGCCACTTGCTCCCGAAGGTTCAAGCTATCTCGAGAATCTCTATGCCTACACCTACCCGTGCTTCACAGTAGACCGCTTCTACTTCTTTGGCGAGAACAACATTGCCTTCGACCTAATCGACTACGCCACCTTTATGCCTCAATTGGTGTCTGAGGCGGTTGAGCAGTTGGTCAACGAGAACCGCGCCGGCAACCCGTCGTTCGCCACAGTCAATCTGTCGTCGACCTACACATCTGCCACACGCCAGCTTACGCTCGACGTTACGGGCGACGTTACCGACGAGGCTAAGTCTATTTATGGCGACATTGGCCTTACGCTTATGCTTGTAGAGAATGGAGTTGTGTCGCCACAGAAGGTTGTTGGCACCCTGGGCTATGGCACAACCACCGACAACAAATACGTGCACAACCACGTGCTGCGCGCCTACGTAACAAGTCCTAAGGGCGACCGCATGGATATTGCCGACGGCAAATACTCGGCCCGCTACACCTACACCTTGCCTGCTGCCTGGAACGCCGACAACATGCAGGTTGTGGCATTAGCCGGCAAGTACATGCCGACAATCGACGATTCTAACGTGCTGGATGCCGACATAACCAATGCTTGTACAGTTAAGCTCACAGGCGGCACAAGTGGCATAAGCGCTGTAAATACTGCCAACGTAGCCTCACCTGCCGACGGCATCTACACCCTTGACGGCACACGCGTGTCCAACCCATCCAAGGGCCTCTACATCGTGCGCAAGGGAGGCGTGGCACGCAAGGTGGTGATAAAAAATAACTGAGACACAGATAGCGAAAATAACAACACAGATATTAACAACTTAAAAATTTATTAGCTTATGAGAAATTTTTATTGTTCGTTAGCTCTCATCGCCGCCTCCACGCTGTGGGCAGGACAGGCAAGGGCCGACATCGTGCAAAACTACACGATGGACTTCAACAAGTCTATCTCTACTACTGCCCACGATTTTAAGGTGGGCTCAGGATGGGGCCACATCGTAGGCAAGTACACAACCGAGGGTTGGAGTAGCGAAGATTATTACGTGAGTTACACCTACAGCTCGACAGACGGACGCAACGGTTCGGGTGCGATAAAGGTTGGAAGCCAGACCATTGGTGACGACTACAATTACGACGTTGGCCCTGTAAACGACCTGCTCGTTACGCCAGCCATCACAGGCAAGGCAAGCATCTGGGTAAAGAAGACTTCTTCGTGGAGCTCGTCTACAATTAAGTTTTATGCCGTAACCCTTGAGAACGGCAAATACAAGATGGGCGACCAGATTGAGGTGGAGATTCCTAAGCTTAGCACCGATTGGGTTCAGGTCAATCTGCCCGAGCAGAACAACCAGTACATTGGTATTCGTGCCGAGAACCTCTATATCGACGACTTTGCCGCCGACAATGCCGACATCGAGTTGCAGAAGTCGTTGCTCGTAAGCAAGGTAAGCTACAAGGGTAAGGACAAGGTAGACTGTGATGCCGATGGCAAGTTCCCGGTAGAATATGAGGTTACAATTACCAACAATGGCGACCTCGACCTTACCGAGGGTACCGAAGGCTACAGCCTATCTGTAAGAAACTATAGCAAGAACAAAGCGGTGGTATTCACACAGCCGCTTAAGGGCAACCTTGCGGTAGGCGCATCTACTACAGTTATAGTATCTGGCACCGCCAACTGCAACACTTATCCTGATCGCAACCGCTATGATGTGTATGAGGACCTTACCAACACCTCTAAGGCTGGTGCGTGGATAGAGCCTGTGCCCTACAAGCCTGTGCTCACAATGCGCAACGATGATGGCAAGATAGACAACGGCAAGGAAACATTTGCATGGGGAATGGTCAATGCCAGCACCGACAAGACATTCAAGATAAGCAACGATGGTGCAGCTCCGCTCAACATAACAAAGGTTGTTGTGCCCGACGGATTCACCACCTCGCTTGCAGCTCCGCTCACAATTGCGGCTCACGAAACTAAAGATTTCACCGTAACTATGACGGCTGAAAAATCGGGCATCTACTCGGGCGAGTTTAAGGTGTCTGGAGAGGGTGTTGACGACTTCAGCTTTAACGTGTCGGGCACCGTGCTCGACCCAGCCAAGTATTACGCCAACTTCAACGACGACCAGATTCCGGCGGGTGCCTATGCCGAGGATGGATGGAGCGTAGCTCAGCGCGATGCTGCCAGCAGCGACAACCCATACCTCTTGTCTAACGGCAGCCAGGACAAGGACAACAAGTTTGTTACACCGCTGCTTAAGGTGGCAGAGGGCGAGAAGATGTCGGTTGACGTAGCCCGTACCAACTACTATACTGGTGGCGAAGGCGTCTACCTCAACGTTTACTATTCTACAGACCGCACCAACTGGACTCTGGCTCGCAAGATTACAGCCAATGAGCTGTCTGAAGACCGTGCAGTAAACTATACCTATTACTATAGCAAGCTCAAGACATTCGTTATCGACAACATTCCTGCCGGCAACTACTACATTGGCTTTGGTGCTGGCTACACCAGCATCGACAACATCTATGGCTTCGAGAAGGTAGACGTGGCTCACGACCTTATGCTCACAGCCTCTAAGCTGCCTGCTACAGCTGTTGTAAACAACGCCTATACAGCTACAGCCACCTTGCTCAACGTTAATGCCAAGGACGAGGCTGCCGACTCATATACAGCTTCGCTCTACGTAGACGGCGAGGTAGTGGCTACAGCTCCTGCCAAGGCTATTGCAAGTGGCGAGAAGGCCGAGTTCTCGTTCAGCTATACTCCGCACAAGGCTGGTGTTGCCGAGGCTTACATCGAGTTTAAGAATGCCGCTGACAACTATACCGTAGCTTCAGAGAAGGTTTCGGTTGACGTTAAGGAAGAGCAGGCTACCGGTACCGTAACCGTAGGCAATGGCAACACTACTTCAAACAAGACCGCTATCGACTGGTACGATGCCAACGGCTCAGGTGCCCACATGGACAACCTCTACAAACCCGAGATGCTCGAGAAGTACGGTCTTAAGAAGGGTGCCAAGATTACATCCGTATCTTATACCGGAACAAGCTTTAACGATAAGACCGTAAGCGACATCCTCCTTACAGCATACGTAGGCGCTGTTGATACTGCCAAATTCGAGGCTGGCAAGAACTATGAGTCGCTGCAGAAGGTGGACGTTTACACAGGCAAGTCTACTATCGACTTTGTAGACGGTAAGACCTATACAACAACTATCACGCTGCCCGAACCTATCATTTGGGATGGCACATCGGCAATCCGCGTGCTTACTTATGTTAAGGCCGACAAATATGTAAACGTTAAGTTCAACGCCGACGATTCTGACAATAACTCATATTATGGCTCTGGCGCTCCGGGCGAGGCTTCAAGTCTTTCGGCTAAGCCTACTGCCGTAGCCGAGTTTGGCATTCAGACCGAGCCTTCAGTAATGTCGGGCAAGGTTACATGGAAGAACAAGGCTGTGGCTGGTGCTACCGTAACACTCACAAGCGGCGACGTTATCTACACAGGCGCTTCTGACGACAAGGGTGCTTATTCTATCGACGTTATACAGAACGACAAGAAGTACAACCTCACAGTTTCGGCTCCTGGCTACATCGACTACACAGAGAACGACGTAGACCTTAGCAAGAGCCTTAACAAAAACATCGTGCTCGAGGTAGAGCCTGTTGCTGTAACAGTAGGCGAGGGCGGCAACGCCATGTTCTCTGCTACATGCGCCATCGACTTCTCGCTCACTCCTGAGGTTGAGGCTTATGTTGTAACTGACGTTAAGGGCAACTACACCGAGCTTGCTCAGGTTACAGCCGTTCCGGCTGGCACGGGTGTGCTGCTCAAGGCTAAGGCTGGCAACTACAAGCTTGCTCCGGTTCCCGAGGCTGAGGCTGTTCAGAAGAACTTGCTTGTAGCCGTTGACGAGGATTACACCATTGCAGCTTCCGACGTTCAGAACATCTGGTCGTTGGCTACCGACGACAAGGGTCAGGCTTGCTTCACATCTGTTGTTGGTTCTGTAGTAGAGGCTGGTTCGGCTTATCTGTCTGTAGCTTCAGACAAGGATTACATCTACCTCGACAAGGCTACAGGTTTGCGTGGTATCAACGCTGCTGCCACTCTCGACACCAAGGCTCCGATGTACAACGTGGCTGGTCAGAAGGTAGACGCTTCTTACAAGGGCATCGTGATACAGAATGGCAAGAAATTCAATAACAAGTAAAAGATATAAATTCTGATGCTTGCATGGCTCAGCCTAAACATGGGCTTGAGCCATGAACTTATACAAAACGAGAGGGGATGTCTTATTTACGAGGCGTCCCCTCGTTTTGTGTTTGGGCGGTTATATGGAGTAGTAAGCTCGTCAGAGCGCGTTTCTGCCGTTGTGGGACGATTATTCGCATGGGCATTTTCGAATATTCGCATGGGCATTTTCGAATATTCGTGTGGAGCATTTCGAATATTCGCTTTGGTGCTTTCGAATGGGGGCTATGGCGCCTCGCCATAGTATGAGCAGCATGATTAAGTGAAGTGTTAAGAGTGAAGAATCCATGTACTAAAAGTTTTTAAAAGTGAAAAATTCATTTGTTGAGTTATGATTTAATCAAGAAGCAAGCGGATTATTCAAATTCTTCACTTTCAAAACATCACTTTTCATCTTCTGATTCCACTTGCTTGAAATCAATTGCAAAGATACAAAAAATATGGCAACAACAAATGATGTGGCAAGAAATTTCTTCATAATCCTTAGTTAGTCATTTTCAGTCATTAGTCATTTAGTCATTTTCAAAAAAAATATCATGTCACGATCTCTATATAATTATAATAATTATATAGGCATAATTTCACACTTTCAAAATCGAAAATGACTAATGACTGAAAATGACTAAATAAGTAGAGTCTTATTGCTCCTTAGCATGTTACTCCTTTGAAAATAAGACCATTAACATGCCAATCTGTACACTCTTATACGCAATTGGTCGAGAACAACAGCAACAATCATGATTGCAACAATAGCCAAGATAGCTTTTGTCCAAAACAATACTGTTGGATTTGTACACCACAGGGTCTTGAAAAAGGTCTGATAGCTGTCTTGCAAACATGGAGATGTATGTAGTAAATAAGCAGCAAAAGAGCTTGCGGCAAACCAATTGACAACCTTGTTCTTGAACTCAAACTTGGTGAATATCAAGCAGAAGTAAATAGAAGAAATTATTACAACAGGATTGAGATAAATAAAGCAATTAATTCTAAAGCAACACCACGTAAGCGCCGTTAATATCGTACACAAAACATATATCAACAAATCAGCATATATAGGGAAAGTTGTAAGTCTGGGTTTGTATATTCTAATATATCTTACTAATAGATACAATCCGAAGAAGAATATCGGGGAATATCCCTCGTTGAATGTGCTGACAGGACGGAAGCCATATGTTAATGCAAAGCCCCAAAACAGGACAAGTAATAAGCGGTAGCTGTTGCGTGATGCTGTCTTTATATAGGCGTTGAGTACAGGAGAGAATATCAGGAGAAGCACGTAAGACATTATATACCAATTGTCTGCAAACGTCATCCTTATTAATACCAATTTATTTAAATCGCATATTCCAACCATTACTAATATAACAGTTGTGCCTATATAGAAAAATGAACTTTGAAACAGGAAGCTTACTAATCCTTTGAGTTTGAAATTTATTCCAAACCAACCAGATATGAATACAAAGCAATTGACAGCTATTATACCAGCTGATTCGAATAATGTTCTACACCAGGTGGCAAGTGGATTGGCTGCCATTTCGTCGATTGTCGGCTCTCCTAAAGACCAAAAATTGGCATGGATGAACAAAATGAAGAACATTGCTATAATCCTTAATATCTCGATATTCGAAGCTCTTGTTTTGTCTCCAGCGTTTATAATTTTCTCTGTACCCATAGATTGTATTAATTGTTTCTGTCAAATTATATATTTTTTTGCGTTAAAGCCAGCATTCTTGGTTCCGTGTTTTGCTCGTAGTCATTAAGGTCATTAGTCATTAAGGTCATTAAGGATTCTTGTGGTTTATCAGGAATATGGAGTAATAGATGTGTACTCTTGCAGTTTATCTTTTCCTTGTTTCATGCCTTCAGCCATACCTTCTTCCTTGCCTTGTTTCACGCCCTTTTGGAATCTGTCATCCAATAGGGTTCTTTCAACACTTACAGAGTCCCAAAACTTGTCGTAGGCCTTCGAGTTCGGGCACAAGTTCTGTAGGCAGATACTCTATCTCGTGTATCTGCTCGTCGTCGCTGAGTGGCATGAGAGCGTTAAGGAGACTTATCAGTCGCGCTGGATGATTGCCAAATATCTTCTTGAACGTGAGGTCTGCCTTGGGGTCTAAGTATTTCATAATCGTTGCTTTTCTTTTGACAAAAATACAATTTATCCTTGTATCCTCCAAGAGAATCCATAATTATTTAATCCTCAGTTATTGGTATACGATCCAAAATCGTTCTTCTTTTCGGTATCTTGCACTCTGCAGATAGCCTCGTTCCCGTCATACGCGCTTGTTCGTGGTCATTAAGGTCATTTGTCATTAAGGTCATTAAGGATTCCTTAAACATAACGCTGAACGATTCGTTCATCGTTGCGAAACGTGACACAGCTTTTCAACACTCTTTATAAGCGTGTGGACAAGAAGGATAAGGGCGTCGCAAATTGCGACTCCCTTGGTGGACGACAGAAAACTACCATCATCAACGAGTCATGGCTTTACTTACGATGAAGTGCTTGTCGTTGACCCAGCAACTCCGATAAGTCGTGAGGAATATCTGGCTTATAAAGAAACAAACGCGAAATGTTAACAAGATTATTATTTACCCACATTATGGAAACAAAAACATTGGAAATAGATAAGGCCCTTTATGAAGAGGTTCAGAGATATGCGAGCAGCAAGGGGACCGACTTGAGAACTCTCGTAGAGACTTATTTGAGAAGTCTGCTTAAAAATGAAGCAGAAGAAGGGGCGATTTAAAGTCACTACAGTCACGAAAGTTATGAAAGTCATTAAGGATTTTTGTGTAAGGGCCTCGCTACAAACGAGGTCCTTTTTGTAGGAGTTTGTGCTTGTTATTTAATTATTTTAGTTCGATCTAATATGTTGTGGTAGTATGATTTCGTAAGCTAATGGATTGCGTATTCGGAAAAAATATGTAACTTTGCAAATAAGCAAGGTTGCATTTCAATAAAAAGGAGGTGATTATGAATACAATAACAATACAGGTTGAAGACCGTAATGTAATGTCAGGACTTAAAAAAGTATTGAAGTCCATGAATGGTGTCGTTATTTTACCTACTCATAAAAACAAGAAGTCAGGCATGGAAGAAGCAATGGATGATATTCGCCATGGAAGAGTGACAGAATATAAAGATGCTGATGAAATGTTTGAAAAGTTGGGTATATGAAATATCGAATTATTGCTACTAAACGTTTTGAGAAGGATGTTAAGCGTTGTATAAAACGTGGACTTCCAATGGAAAGGTTTAAAAAAGTGATTGAATTACTTGAAGAAACAGGGCAGTTGTCTTCGGAATATAGACCACATAAACTTTCTGGAAAATATGTAGGAAAGTGGGAATGTCATATTATGGCTGATTGGTTGTTGGTATGGGAACAATATGATGATAAGCTTGTGTTGATTTTAACAAATACAGGTTCTCATAGTGATGTATTTTGATTTATAATAACGTCCCCTTGCTCGATTTCGCGGAGCAAGGGGACGTTATGTTGTTACTGTTCAAATGTTTTTTTGATTATATCTTTTTATTTCGTAATTTTGCAATTGCGGACAATCCACATGGATAAATTAATAAGATAATTGGCATAAGAAAGAAATGAAACAACTGAAAGAAAATGAAGGCTTAGAGCGCGGTTTGTTGCTTACAATGGCTGTTATTGCGGGATTAACCGTGGCAAATTGCTACTACAACCAGCCTCTTCTGGAGATGATACGCCACGATATGGGGGTGAGCCAACATGAGGCAAACCTTATAACCGTTGTCACACAGATAGGCTATGCGCTTGGTTTGTGCTTTCTTATTCCGATGGGCGACCTCTACTCGCACCGACGCATAATTGTTGTGAACATGACGGTGGCAGCCATTATGGCCGTAGTTATTGCCGTTGCCAGCAAGGTGTGGATGATTTGGGGAGCCTCCCTGCTATTGGGAGCCTGCTCCGTAATACCGCAGTTTTTCATACCTATAGCAGGACAATACTCCAAAAAGGAGAACAAAAGCAGGAATATGGGCGTGGTTCTGTCGGGACTGCTTACGGGTATTCTTGCTTCGAGAGTGGTTAGCGGTTATGTTGGCGAATGGCTTGGCTGGCGCGAAATGTTCTTCATAGCGGCTCTTGTGATGGTGCTGTGCATGGCCCTTACGCTCAAGATTATGCCACAGATAAAGAGCGACTATGTGGGCACGTATGGGGGCTTGATGGCCAGCGTGTTTAATATTGTGAAGAGTAATGGGCGTATTCGCCTTTATGCCGTACGTGCCGCCTTCAGCTTTGGCAGCATGATGGCCATTTGGTCGTGCCTCGCCTTTCGGTTGGCTCAGGCTCCATTCTTCTCGGGTAGCGAGATGGTAGGAACGTTAGGATTGTGCGGCATTGCTGGAGCCATAGCGGCAAGCGGTGTGGGAAAGCTCGTTAACCAATGGGGCATAAGAAAGATGAGCATATATGGAGCCTGCTTGCAGCTTGTGGCGTGGGCTACGGCCTATCTGTTTGGCGACACCTTCATAGGGCTTGTTGTGGCTATCATCTTGGTGGACATAGGCTTGCAATGTCTGCAACTAAGCAATCAGAGTGGCTGCATTCAGGAGATGCCTCAGGCCTCCAACAGGGCCAACACCATCTTCATGACCACATATTTTATAGGCGGCTCCTTTGGCACCTATTGTGCCGGATTGGCTTGGACGCATGAGGGATGGATGGGTGTGTGCATGGTGGGAGCAATCTTGGCTGCAATTTCGCTCAGCATAACATGTTTTAAAGGGAAGAGAATTTATTAAGCTAAACGGATGTTTCCTGTTTTAAATTGTGCACCACATAGTGACGAGGAACGGCACGGTGAAGTCGGTTACGAATCCGTGGTAGATGCTTAGTGCCACGTAGCGCTGGCCTACCGACTGGGTGATGATGGGTAGGGTGGTGTCCATGGTTGTGGCGCCACCCGACGAAATGGGGGCCAATGGTCCGAACCGCTTGGCAATAAGCGGGGCAAGCAAGAGTGTAATCATCTCGCGTATGATGTTGGCAAGCAAGGCTATGGTGCCAAGCTCGGCTCCACGATATTCGGTTATGAAGATGCTCGACAGCGAATAGTAGGCAAAGCCGCTGTCGATAGCAAGGCAGTCGGTAAGGCTGCGGTGGTGCAGAATGGAGCAAACATCGTTGCTCATGAGCAGATAGGCCGCCATGGCTCCCATCCACGAGCCGAGTATGGTGGCTACGGGCAGAAGGGCAAAGCGGGGGCTGAGGCTCTTGATGTCGTTCTTCATGTCGGGGTTGAGACCAATGCCAATGCCTACGCAAAGCAACAGAGCACACAGGGCCACGAAGCTGGTGGTGCTGCTGAGAACCCATGCCGGCATGCTACCGCTGCGTCCGGCAAGCACGCCAAGTACGAAAAATCCCACTACGATAAGGCTTCCTTTCATCGCTCGTTTCCTCCCTTCGCAGTTTTCCACAATGCCCATGCTAAGGCACAGCTACCCAATGTGGCGAATACCGACAATACAATGGCTTCTACGCCCAGGGTGGGCAGAGCAGAAATGAGCTGCTTGTTGCTGCCAACCTCGATGCCAAGCATAAAGAGTAGGAGCCAGATGAACCATGTTGTGATTTTAGAGTTCCAGATGTTGATGGTCTTTAGACGGGCCAAGAAAACGCTCCTTGTGCGTAGAGTGTAGCCCACGGCTATACCAAGGAATATAAACAATATTACTATAAACATTCTGCAAATCTAATCATTTTTATCTGTTTTGGCAAATATTTGCGTACAAATAGTGTCGTGTGAAGGGAATAGTGTGTCATAACCTCTTGTATAGCCTGCTTTATATTGATAAATATGTTTACATTTTATTTCATTCTTATTATGATTTTTTCTTGATTTTCCACAACATTCCAATATTTATTGCTAACTTTGCAAACTGAAAATTGCAATTCGAATACTTAGCGGTATTCTACGTAGAAAGAAAACAAATTGTTTTAATAAATTTTATGGATTTTATCTTATTAATCACAGTCATCTTGACGGCTGTTGTATTGGTGGTAGGTGCATACGTAGTTGCAAAACTCGTAGGTCCCCGTTCGTACAACCCGGTTAAGGGTCAGCCTTTTGAGTGTGGTATTCCTACGCGCGGAACATCTTGGATTCCAGTGCACGTGGGCTACTACCTCTTTGCCATCCTTTTCCTGATGTTCGACATTGAGACACTCTTCCTCTACCCATGGGCAGTAGTAGTCAAGCAGTTTGGAGCCATGGCGCTTGCGAGCGTAGGCTTCTTCATGCTGGTATTGGTATTTGGCCTTGCTTACGCATGGCGGAAAGGAGCGTTGGAATGGAAGTAAGAAAACCTGTCATCAAGAGTATCCCTTACGATGAGTTCAAGGACAACGGTAGCCTTGAGAAAATCGTAGACGAGCTCCAAGAGGGAGGCGTCAATGTTATTGTTGGCTCGCTCGACCAGGCTATCAACTGGGGACGTTCCAACTCTTTGTGGTCATTAACATTCGGTACATCATGCTGCGGTATTGAGTTCATGGCAGTGGGCTGCGCCCGCTACGACTTCTCACGCTTTGGCTTTGAGGTTACACGTAACTCTCCACGCCAGGCCGACCTCATCATGTGCGCCGGTACTATCACCAACAAGATGGCTCCTGTCTTCAAGCGTCTCTACGACGAGATGGCTGAGCCTAAGTATGTTGTAGCTGTAGGCGGTTGCGCCATCTCGGGCGGTCCGTTCAAGAATTCCTACAATGTGGTGCGCGGTATCTCGGAGATTGTTCCGGTAGACGTTTACGTTCCGGGCTGTCCTCCACGTCCAGAGGCTATCCTCTATGGTATGATGCAGCTTCAGCGCAAGGTGAAGGTAGAGAAGTTCTTCGGTGGTGCCAACCACAAGATGAACAGTGAGGAGAAAGCACTCTCAATGTCGAAGGGCGGTCTGCACGGACTCAGCAACGAGGCTCTCGCTGGCGAGAAGAAGCGCGAGACAATCGTTGTGAACAACGTTCCCGAGGGCTTCGACGCTAAGAAAGGTCTAACTGATTAATATAATAAGGTATAAGATATGAAACTTGAAAACATTGAACTCTCATTCGACAAGTTCGCGAGTGAGATGTCGAAGCTGAAGAACCAGAAACATTTCGACTACCTTGTTACCATCATCGGCGAGGACTTTGGCGAGGAAGGCTACGGATGTATCTACATCCTTGAGAATACCGACAACAACGAGCGTTGCTCTGTAAAGACCATCGCCAAGAAGGTTGACGGCAGCGACGTTATCCCCACTGTCGTTAATCTGTGGAAGTCGGCTGAATTGCTTGAGCGCGAGGTGTTCGACTTCGTAGGCATCAAGTTCCTTGGTCATCCCGATATGCGCCGCCTCTTCCTGCGCACCGACTTCAACGGTTATCCTTTGCGCAAGGACTTCGACATGAGTCCTGAGGCAAACCAGTTCCCGTTGACCGACGAGCCTGAGAGCGACTTCACCGTAGAATACTCACTTGATGCCGACGGACACTTGGTTGCCACCAAGAAGCGTCTGTTCGACGATGAGGACTTTGTGGTGAATATTGGTCCTAACCACCCGTCAACCCACGGTGTGCTCCGCTTGCAGACTGTGCTCGACGGCGAGAAGGTGAAGCGCATCTATCCTCACCTCGGCTATATCCATCGCGGTATTGAGAAGATGTGGGAGGGCATGACCTATCCGCAGACTCTCGCCCTGACCGACCGTTTGAACTATCTCTCGGCTATGATGCACCGCCATGCTCTTGTAGGCGTGATAGAGGAGGGTATGGGCATTGAGCTCAGCGACCGCATCCACTACATCCGTACCATCATGGACGAGCTCCAGCGTATCGACAGCCACTTGCTCTACCTCGGTTGTACCGCACAGGACTTGGGTGCCTTGACAGCATTCCTCTACTGTATGCGCGACCGTGAGCACGTGCTCAACGTTATGGAGGAGACAACAGGCGGACGCCTTATCCAGAACTACTACCGCATTGGCGGACTCCAGGCCGACATCGACCCGAAGTTTGTAGAGAACACAAAGAAGCTCTGCAAGTATCTGCGCCCGATGATTCAGGAGTATCTCGACGTATTTGGCGACAACGTCATTACACACAATCGTCTTGTAGGCGTTGGTCCTATGGGTCTTGAGGATTGTATCAACTACGGCGTGACTGGTCCTGCCGGACGTGCTGCCGGTTGGAAGAACGATACCCGTAAGCGTCATCCATACGACCTCTACGACAAGGTGCAGTGGGAGGAGATAACAATGACCGGTTGCGACTCAATGGATCGTTACTACTGCCACATTAAGGAGCTTTATCAGAGCCTTAACATTATCGAGCAGCTCATCGACAATATCCCGGAGGGCGACTTCTACATCAAGCAGAAGCCTATCATCAAGGTGCCGGAGGGACAGTGGTACTTCTCTGTAGAGGGAGCCAGCGGCGAGTTTGGTGTTTATCTCGACTCTAAGGGCGACAAGAGTCCTTACCGTATGAAGATGCGTCCGATGGGTCTTACCCTTACAGGTGCTCTCGACCCGATGCTTCGCGGACAGAAGATTGCCGACCTCATCACTACCGGTGCGGCTATCGACTTCGTAATCCCTGACATCGACAGATAGGATGAATTAGGAATTGGGAATTAGGAATTAGGAATTGGTTGCGTTAAACGCAATTTGGAGTTAAGATTTAATGAATTAAGAAAGATAATGGTTGGCAAGCCGGAAATCTATAATTCTTAAATGTTCAATCGGCAAAGCCGACAAACTCGTAACTCGTAATTCGTAACTCGTAATTAAAATTCCAAACTCATAATTCAAAAATCAAAAATAAACAAAATGTTTGACTTTAGTATAGTAACAAACTGGTTCCACAATCTCCTCTCTGTGACCTGTGGTCTTGGAGATTTTTGGACAATACTGATCGAGTGCATCCTGGTTGGTGTCTGCATCCTTGCTGGTTATGCCATCCTCGCCATCATCTTGATCTTCATGGAGCGTAAGGTCTGCGCCTACTTCCAGTGCCGTCTTGGCCCGATGCGTGTAGGTCCTTGGGGCGTGTTCCAGGTGTTTGCCGACGTACTGAAGATGCTCATCAAGGAGATCTTCTCAGTCGACGGCGCCGACAAGGTGCTCTACTATGTTGCTCCGTTCCTCGTGATTATCGCCTCTGTAGGCACATTCTCGTTCCTGCCTTGGAACAATGGTGCCGAGGTGCTCGACTTCAACGTTGGCGTATTCCTTATGTCGGCTATCTCAAGCATCGGCATCGTAGGTATCTTTATGGCAGGTTGGGGTTCTAACAACAAGTACTCAGTAGTTTCGGCTATGCGTGGTGCTGTGCAGCTCATCTCTTACGAAATGTCACTTGCACTTTGCCTTATCACAGCCGTTGTCTTGACAGGTACAATGCAGGTTAGCGGCATCGTTGAGGCTCAGACCGGTGCTTTCGGCTGGCTCATCTTCAAGGGACACATTCCGGCTATCATCGCCTTCCTCGTGTTCCTCGTGGCAGGTAATGCCGAGGCTAACCGTGGCCCGTTCGACTTGGCTGAGGCTGAGTCAGAGCTTACCGCTGGCTATCACACCGAGTATTCTGGTATGGGATTCGGCTTCTACTACCTCGCTGAGTACCTCAACCTCTTCGTAGTTTCAGGCATCGCCACCACAGTATTCCTTGGCGGTTGGGCTCCGTTCAACATTGGCGTAGAGGCCGTTGACGGTATCCTCAACTTCATCCCTGGCATCGTGTGGTTCCTCGGCAAGACATTCGCTGTTGTATGGCTGCTCATGTGGGTGCGTTGGACATTTCCGCGTCTGCGTATCGACCAGATCCTTAAGCTCGAGTGGAAATACCTCATGCCTTTGTGTCTCATCAACTTGATTCTCATGACAGTAGTTGTGGCATTCGGTTGGCACTTTTAATTAGAAGTTAAGGAGTAAAGAAGTTAAGGAGTTAAGCCAAATGTACTGATTGATATGGAAAAAAGGTTATGGCTTAACTACAAGTGACCAAAGGGAACGATAACTTCTCACTTCTGAATTCTTAATAATAATAAACAATGGAAGAAAACAAAAAATCATATTTCGGAGAAATCGGAGCTGCTGTGAAGACTCTCGCTGTAGGTATGAAGACCACCTGGAAGGAGTACTTCACACCGAAGAGCACTGAGCAGTATCCCGAGAACCGCAAGACCACGCTTCACATTGCTGCCCGCCACCGCGGACGCCTTGTGATGAACCGCGACGAGAACGGAGCGGTGAAGTGTACTGCTTGTACACTTTGCGAGAAGGCTTGCCCGAACGGCACCATCAAGATTGTATCGCAGATGGTGGAGAACCCGGAGACTGGCAAAAAGAAGAAACAGCTTGTCGACTACCAGTACGACCTTGGCGACTGCATGTTCTGCGAGCTTTGCGTCAATGCTTGTAACTTCGGTGCCATCAAGTTTGTCAATGATTTCGAGAACTCTGTGTTCGACCGCGAGGCACTCGTGCTTCACCTCGACAAGGAGGACTACAAGGGAGGCTCACTGCCCAACATCATCGATGGCGGTGCCGACTTCGAAATCGGAACATTTAACACTAAAACCAAATAAGGAGTAAGAAAACAATGGCAAGTTTAGTAATGTTTTGCATCTTGGCAGTGGTCATCCTTGGCTCGGCTGTCATGTGCGTGATGACAAAGCGCATCATGCGTTCTATCACATTCCTGCTTTTCGTGCTCCTTGGAGTGGCAGGCCTCTACTTCCTGCTCGACTATACCTATCTTGGTGCAGCCCAGATTAGCGTTTACGCCGGTGGTATGGTGATGATGTATATCTTCGCCGTGCAGCTCGTGAGCAAGCGCACCCTTCAGGGCTTGGTTGAGCACGTTAAGGGTAGCCGCGCTCTCTCGGGTGCATTGCTCTGCATCGTAGGTTTGCTTACAGTGGCTGGCATCCAGCTCAAGAACGGCTTCTTGACTCTCGCTGTTGAGGGCGAGGAAGTTCCGATGCAGACCATTGGTGAGGCTCTCCTCGGCTCAGAGAAGTATCAGTATGTATTGCCCTTCGAGTTCATCTCAGTATTCCTTCTGGCATGTATCGTAGGCGCAATCGTTGTAGCACGTAAAGAAAAGGAGGACAAGTAATTATGATACCAGTAGAATGTTATTTCGTGCTTAGCGCACTTCTGTTCTTCATCGGCGTGTTTGGTTTCATCACCCGCCGCAACCTGATAGCAATGCTCGTCTCAATAGAGCTCGTGCTCAACGCTGTCGACTTGAACTTTGCGGCATTCAACCGCCTGCTCTTCCCGGGTGAGTTTGAGGGATTCTTCATGACCCTCTTCTCTATCGGTGTGAGCGCTGCCGAGAGTGCCGTAGCTATCGCGATTATTATCAACGTTTACCGCAATTTCCACAGCGATCAGGTGAACAGTATTGAAAACATGAAATATTAATTTTAGATTATGGATTTTACATATTCAATATGGATTCTTCTGTTGCCGCTGATCAGCTTCCTGGTTATCGGTCTGCCAGAATTCGTGAATAAGAAGTATGCCTGGTCGCACAAGGTAGCCGGACTCATCGGCACCAGTTCGCTCGGACTGGTGACATTGTTGAGCTACTTCACAGCGTTCAAGTATTTCTCAGCCGACCGTCTTGCCGACGGCACATTTGCAACTTTCGTCCCCTATAACGTGACATGGTTGCCGTTGGGCCATCTGCACTTCGACCTCGGCATCCTGCTCGACCCAATCTCGGTGATGATGCTCATCGTCATCTCTACGGTCAGCCTCATGGTTCACATCTACTCATTCGGCTACATGCACGGTGAGAAGGGATTCCAGCGCTACTACGCTTTCCTCTCTCTCTTCACCATGTCAATGCTCGGACTGGTGCTCGCCACCAACATCTTCCAGATGTATATGTTCTGGGAGCTTGTGGGCGTTAGCTCTTACCTGCTCATTGGCTTCTACTACACACTTGGTGCAGCCGTACACGCTTCTAAGAAGGCGTTCATCGTGACCCGTTTTGCCGATATGTTCTTCCTTATCGGTATCCTCATCTTCGGTTACTACACAGGAAGCTACAACTTCTCGTTCACCGGTACTGAGATAGCTTACGGCGCTGGCGCTTCTGCCTTCACCGTTGCCGATAACGCTCGCGCTCTTGCTGCAGGCGGTATGATTCTGCCTACAGCCCTTGTGCTGATGTTCATTGGTGGTGCTGGTAAGTCGGCCATGTTCCCATTGCACATCTGGTTGCCAGATGCCATGGAGGGTCCAACTCCAGTATCTGCTCTTATCCACGCTGCCACCATGGTGGTTGCCGGTGTGTTCCAGATTGCACGTCTCTTCCCAGTATGGATTGAGTATGCTCCTCAGGCCCTTGAGGTAGTGGTTATTGTAGGTGCATTCACCGCCTTCTATGCTGCCGCTGTAGCATGTGCACAGAGTGACATCAAGCGTGTGCTTGCCTTCTCTACAATCTCTCAGATTGCCTTCATGATGGTAGCCCTCGGCGTATGTCTGCCAGGACATCACGGTGCTGCTCTCGACAACCACGCCCAGCTTGGCTACATGGCTTCTATGTTCCACTTGTTCACACACGCCATGTTCAAGGCTTGCTTGTTCCTCGGAGCAGGTTGCATCATCCACGCTGTTCACTCAAACGAGATGTCGACAATGGGTGGCTTGCGCAAGTACATGCCTATCACCCACATCACATTCCTCATCTCATGTCTCGCCATCGCAGGTATTCCGTTCTTCTCGGGCTTCAGCTCTAAGGACGAGATTATCACCGCTTGCTTCGAGTACTCTCCAGTATGCGGTTGGTGGATGACAGGAGTTGCCGCCATGACAGCATTCTATATGTTCCGTCTATACTACGGCATCTTCTGGGGTACAGAGAACAAGGAGCTTCACGCTCAACACACTCCGCATGAGGCACCTGCAGCCATGACCTTCCCGCTCGTATTCCTGAGCATTATCACCGTAGGTGTAGGTGTATTCACCACCCTCGGAGGCTTCTGCGACTGGAGCTGGGCAAGCTTCGGCTCTATTGTGAGTGCGGCAGGTACAGCCTACACCGTTCACTTCGACCCTCAGGTAGCAGCCACATCAACCGTGATTGCAATCCTTTCGATAGCCCTCGCCACCTATATATATAAAGGTGAGAAGCAGCCTATCGCAGACAAGATGTACGCTACATTCCCGCGTCTGCATCGTTGGGCTTACAAGCGCTTCTACATGGATGAGGTTTATCAGTACGTCACACACAAGATTCTGTTCCGCTACGTCAGCCGCACGGCACAGTGGATTGACGAGAAGATCATCAACGGTCTTATCGACTTCTCTGCTTGGGGTGCCAACGAGGCAGGCGAGACCATCCGTCCTTGGCAGAGCGGCGACGTTCGCCAGTATGCCGTTTGGTTCCTTACTGGTACGGTAGCTTTAACATTATTATTACTTTGCTTATAATTAAAATATGAATATATTAAGTTTATTCGTAGTAATCCCTGTCCTGATGTTGCTTGGTCTTTGGATCGCACGTAACGTCAATCAGGTGCGTGGTGTGATGGTTGCCGGTTCATCCTGCCTCTTGGCACTGAGCGTATGGCTCACACTCCACTTTATCGGCGAGCGCGCAGCAGGCAATACCGAGGAGATGATTCTCCGCGCCACTACGGAATGGTTCCCCTCGCTCCATATCAACTATGAGGTGGGTGTCGACGGTATTTCCGTTGTGATGCTTCTGCTTTCGAGCATCATTGTGTTCACAGGTACATTTGCTTCGTGGAAGCTCAAGCCGCTTACCAAGGAGTTCTTCATGTGGTTCACATTGCTCTCAACTGGTGTTTACGGTTTCTTCATCTCGATCGACCTTTTCACCATGTTCATGTTCTATGAGGTTGCCCTCATCCCTATGTACCTCTTGATTGGTTTCTGGGGTTCTGGTCGCAAGGAGTATGCAGCCATGAAGCTTACGTTGATGCTTATGGGTGGTTCTGCCCTCATCATCCTCGGCTTGGTGGGCATCTACTTCTTCAACGGTGCTTCTACAATGAGCATCCTTGAGATTGCCCACAACAACCACATCCCAGCAGCAGTTCAGAACGTGTTGTTCCCATTTGTGTTTATCGGTTTCGGTGTACTTGGTGCTCTGTTCCCGTTCCACACATGGTCTCCTATCGGTCACGGTTGTGCCCCTACATCTGTGTCAATGCTCCACGCTGGTGTGCTTATGAAGCTTGGTGGCTACGGTTGCTTCCGTATCGCCATGTTCCTCTTGCCACAGGCTGCTCACGATTTGGCTTGGATATTCCTTATCCTCACCACCATCTCAGTAGTCTACGGTGCATTCTCTGCTTGTGTTCAGACCGACTTGAAGTTCATCAACGCTTACTCTTCAGTTTCACACTGTGGTCTGGTGCTCTTCGCTCTCCTGATGATGACCCGCGTGTCTTGCACCGGTGCTATCCTTCAGATGCTCTCTCACGGTTTGATGACAGCTCTCTTCTTCGCCCTCATCGGTATGATCTACGGTCGTACACACACACGTGACATCCGTGAGCTTGGCGGTTTGATGAAGATTATGCCGTTCCTCTCAGTAGGTTATGTGATTGCCGGTCTTGCCAACCTTGGTCTTCCGGGCTTCTCAGGCTTCATTGCCGAGATGACAATCTTCAACGGATCATTCGAGAATGCCGACACATTCCACCGTTGCTGCACCATCATCGCCATCACATCAATCGTTGTGACTGCCGTGTACATCCTCCGTACTGTAGGCTTCATCCTCTTCAACAAGGTGAAGAACCCACACTTCGAGGAGCTCACCGATGCTACATGGGACGAGCGTTTCGCTGTATGCTGCCTCATCTTCTGTGTTGCAGGTCTTGGTTCGTTCCCAATCTGGGCAAGCCATGTCATCAACGACGCGGTAGCACCTATCCTTAGCGTAATTCCAACACTTTAATAACAAGTTCAGCAGTAAAAAATGGATTATAGTCAGTTTTTTAATATGATACCCGAGGCTGGCCTTATGGCAATCCTCGTGATAGTATTCCTCGCCGATCTCTTCTTGAAGGGCGAGAAGAAACACGCTACATTGAGCATGCTGACATGCGTTTTGTTGGTAGCTCAGGTGGTATTATGCTTCACAGCCCAGCCTGCAGAGGCATTTGCAGGACTCTATACAGCAACAGCAGCAGCCCAGGTGATGAAGGTTATCCTTACAGCCGGAGCATTCATCGTTGTAGTTATGGCTCAGTCGTGGATTGAGCGCGAGGATGTGCTGCGCAAGGAGGGTGAGTTCTACGAGCTCATTATCTCTACATTGCTTGGTATGTATATGATGATTTCATCAGGACATTTCCTCATGTTCTTCCTCGGTCTGGAAATGGCTTCTGTACCTATGGCTTGCCTCGTGGCATTCGACAAGTACAAGAAGGAGTCGGCTGAGGGAGCTGCCAAGTTTGTCCTCACCGCCACATTCTCAAGCGGCGTTATGCTCTATGGCATCTCGTTCCTCTATGGTGCATGTGGCACACTCTACTTCGACGATATGGCTGCCAAGATCAGCGCAAGCCCATTGACAATCATGGGTCTGGTGTTCTTCTTCAGCGGTCTTGGTTTCAAGATTTCTCTTGTGCCTTTCCACTTCTGGACAGCTGATACATATCAGGGCGCTCCTACAGCCGTGACAGGTTATCTGAGCGTTGTATCTAAGGGTGCTGCTGCTTTCGCCTTGATGACAATCTTGCTGAAGGTGTTTGGTCCGATGGTAGAATACTACGAGACATTGATGTACATCGTTATTGTTCTCACCATCACCATCGCCAACCTCTTCGCTCTTCGTCAGACAGAGCTCAAGCGATTCATGGCATTCAGCTCCATCTCTCAGGCAGGCTATATCATGCTTGCAGCCGTAGGCAACGAGACAATGGGCCTCACAGCCTTGATGTACTACGTGCTCATCTACGTTGCAGCCAACATGGCAGTGTTCACTGTCATCAACGTTGTTGAGACACGTGGCAAGGGCAACACAGAGATGTCGGTGTTCGATGGTTTCTACACCACCAACCCTAAGCTCTCGTTCCTCCTCACTCTCGCTCTCTTCTCATTGGCAGGTATTCCTCCTTTCGCTGGTATGTTCTGCAAGTTCTTCGTGTTCATGGCAGCAGCTCAGCAAGGCTCGAATATCGCCTACGCAGTAGTGTTCCTGGCATTGGTCAACACCGTACCGTCACTCTACTACTACTTGAAGATAGTTAAGTGTATGTACATCAACAAGACAGACACTCCGCTCCCCACATTCCAGAGCGACTGCGCCACACGCACAGCTCTTGCTCTCTGCACAGTGGGCGTACTCCTCTTCGGCGTATGCAGCTGCGTTTACGGATGGCTGGTAGCGGCTACATCTGCGATGTAGCGCTCGGCTTTGCCGCTTGCCAGAGCAAGAATGTTAATATAGCATAAACGAATAATAAAGAAGAATGGTTGGCAATTCGCACCAAGCGAGTTGTCAACCATTTTTTTTGAAAACATTTTGCCGTATGGATTAATTGTTGTAGATTTGCGATAAGATAATTATATAGAATAAACGTTTAGAAGCTTATGGATTCTACACATAATATAATTGAATATATAAACTGCTGTGTCGGTGCTTTTGCCAATCGTTTTAGTTTGACATTGGCGCAGTCATACGCCTATTTACGCAGGTTTAAAGGAATAGATTTCCTTATAGATAGTTATGCTGCAGAGCATACTCTTTCTATAGAGGATGCTGTGGAGGATATAATGTTGTTATGCCAAAAGAATGGAGGACGATTGGGATGCTGAAATTATATCATGGCAGCAACGTTGTGATTGACAAGATAGATTTATGTCGTTCATGAAAAGGCAAGGATTTTGGCTGTTATGAGCGAAGATATCCAATTTCAAATAGAATGTCTCTCTACCGAGTTAGTCGAAATGCTGATGCAAAAATATGGGTGGAATATGAAGAAGGCACTTGATGAATTGTATTCTTCAGAGACCTATAAGCGTTTGTGCAACCCAGATTGTGGTTTGTACTACGAAGGTTCGGTGTATGTGTTCTCGTATTTAGAAAACGAGATAGAAACAGGTATAGTAAAATAGATTCATGAAAACCCTCCTCTCTCACCGTCTTTCCATGGACGGGATAAATGATATTTGCTTGCTTGTTCAGGGCGAGCAAAACCATAGTTTAAAGGAACAGCTTTATCAGCTTACGCTTGACAACGACCGTCGTTTGGCAACCAATGCGTTGTGGGTATTCACCCATTTCGCGTTGGCTGATAATGAATGGCTATATGCCAAGCACGACCAGCTTATTGACCGCTGTTTGAATGAAAAGGACGCTACAAAGCTTCGCCTAATGCTCAATCTGCTTCTTCGTCAGCCTTATACCGAAGAAGACATCCGTACCGATTTTATTGATTACTGTCTGATGCGACTTACTGACCCCAAGTCGCCTTATGCCGTTAGAGCGCAATGCATCAAGCTTGCCTACGAGCAAATGCGCTATTGGCCCGAACTTCTTAATGAACTGCGCCAAACGCTTGAAATGATAAGTTGTGAGCCTCTATCGCCTGGACTGCGCTCGGCATGGCGGCAAGTGATGAAGAAATTGTAGTTTAGCTTATCGCTTTATTTTTCTTTGTTATACAATCTTTTATTACCCTGTAACGCATATTGAGACACCTAATGCGTACCTTTGCACTTGAATCAATAATACTACTATTATGGAAGAATCAAATAAACTCTATTATGGGTCTATTCCGAGAGTGCTTAACGAGGATATCTTGTCATTTCTCTGTATCAAGCATAAGGGTGAAATAGGACTTGGAAGTAAGAAGGATTGTCCTCGTATCCGTATACGCTATGTTATAGACAAGAACAGATTCGGTTATGCCGACTTTGGCGACTTCTTCTTTTGGGAAGATGGTGGCCTGTATGTTTGGCAACAGAGTGAAGAATTTGAAGAAGACCATAATCCTGACATTGTAGAAGACTACTTCGGACATTCTTGTGAAGGACGTGGATATACATTACGTTCTATTTTTGCAGGAATAGACACAGGGTATGATGACAGCAACGGTAGTAGAATGTTCACTGGCGATGTTGTGCTGGTAAAAGAACCTAATGGATACGAAATGGGAGCTTTATGTCTTGCTTCACTATGCGGTAGGATTGGCGATGGATTCTATGGCTTCCCTTTGGACAATCACAGTTTGACGCTGGATATGTGTAAAGAAAGGGGATATAATTTAGAGCGTATCGGAACAATATTCTATCAGTTAGACCCTTGCGCAGACCCAGTTTCTATATGGGATAAAGCATTGACCTTCAACAATACTTATCGTGGTAAAGAAGATGAATCCGTCTTACGCACAATGGCAAAATATACACCAAACTTTGATAATGAAGTATGGAAATACTTGGGACTTGAGATACTTGGAATCGAGGAGTTTAATTGGAAATAATAACTATATAATATAATCAAAATGAGTACAAATAATACACTTGGTACAAGGTCGACACAACCTGAAAAAGCACGTCTTGGGGCAGTGGGAGAGAATATGGTTGTGTCTATGCTTATGCAAAATGGATGGGATGCCTTCAATGCGAATTGTACAATAAAAAATTACAAATCAATTGATATTGTCTGTCTTAATAGCGAAATAAAAGAAACGCCTAACTATCCATGGAAGCCAGTGTCGGCTCTTATTCAAGTAAAGACAAGTGTACAAAAGAATATTCCAACAGGATTTACAATAGAGGATAGTCTTAAGCGCGATTTGCTTGAGGAGAAAGTAATGGGACCGTATGTGTTTGTTTATGTTAATATGGTAAATGAAGAATGGAAGTTTAGGTACTTTATTCTTTCACGTAGCCAGTTTATTGAGCTACTTCATTCTGCACATGTTTGGTACAAGTATGATTGGTATAGAGATAAAGAAATATCTGAAAAAAGTCCAGCAGGAATAGATGTCAAATGGCTTATGGGAGAAGATGAACCTGAAACGAAAAGACATAAAGCTTTTGTGAATCCGTTGAAAGGGGTTTCATGTGAGGATTGTTGGGAGAATATTTGGAAGGATTAAGCCTATGTCACTCATTCAAAAGTATATTTGGGTAATAAAGACCATTCATTGTTCTGGCCGCATTACATTGAAGGAACTCAACGAAAAGTGGCGTGAGAATATTGACCTTAGCCGTGGTGAGAACTTGCCACGGCAAACCTTTGATCGTTGGAAAGGTGGTATTCTTGATATGTTCGGCATTGTGATTGATTGTGAACAACATGGCAGATACCATTATTATATAGCCAATCCCGAAGTATTAAGCGAAGGAGAGTTGCGTACATGGCTTCTTGATACCTACGGCACGGCTGAAACATTATCAAGCAGTATATCTATCCATGATAGAATATTGACAGAGGACATCCCTTCAAGCCAAGACTTTCTTGCAACAATACTTGAAGCGATGAAGTCAAATGTAGTTCTACAGATGACGTTCCATTCTTTTTCGATGCAAGAGGCAAAGACGTTTCTTGTTGAACCGTACTGTGTGAAAATGTCCGCACAGCGTTGGTATATGTTAGCAAGAAATGTAGACTATAACTACTTGCGTTTGTATTCTCTTGATAGAATAGAAGGTGTTAACTTAACAGATGCTCATTTTGTTTTGCCAAAAGATTTTTGTGCAAAAGAATATTTTGCAGAATACTTTGGAATTGTATTGGATGAATCTGCTCCGCTTCAGAGAATAGTGTTAAGGGCAGACAAATGCCATCAGCACTATATGCGCACATTGCCGTTGCATCACTCGCAAAGAGAAATCTATGCATGTGATGATTATGCCGATTTTGAATTAACATTGCGTCCAACCTACGACTTCTATATGAAACTAATGAGTTTCGGCAATATGATAAAAGTGTTAGAGCCCAAAAGTCTTCAGGAGAAGATATATAAATGGTTGGAAAAAACAATAGAGGTTTATAAATAAAGATAACTCAATAAGTATGGAATCAAGATTATTTAAAGCCTTAAAGGCATTTAAGGGAGCTGAAGGTTGCGAAGCAAACCTATTTGAAGAGTTTAAGAAAATAGCTGAAGAAGCATTCTTCTCTGGACATATTTAGGTTGAGCTTCTGTCCCAATCTTAGGAATCGGCTGTACTTATGCTTTGCTTGTGTGCGTATAGTGTACGACCAGCGTGTCTGCAATTTGCCGTCCAGCATCTTGCCGTTCCATCCTATGCTGTAGGCAAGAGGTATGTTTGATTTTTCCAACAATGCAGTATTTATCTTTGCAGCACCATTTTCGTCGTTACCTATTATATTTCCGTTGGTAACCTTGGCGTTTTCGCCAAACTCGTCCTTAAGCTTGCCGTTGTAGGTATTGCTCACCTCTATGGAGAATTGCTGGTTGGGCGTAGCGTTGTATAGCAGGTTGACGGCCCCCTTCGAACTGTCCACATTGTCCTCAATGTCTGAGTATTGGTATATAAACAATGGATTCTCGTCAAATTCGAACGATCCTAATGCCTGACACTTCTTGCCTCCCTGAACAGACCAATGGTCGTTAAACTTCCATCCCACCATCATATAGTCGGTAGCCTTGGCAAATCCGTCCTCGCTTTGTGCCTCGTGCGACTTGTTAAGGCGTTGGCGAAAACGGTAGTACAACTTATCGGTAAGCCAACCTATCATCTCCACCTTAAGGTAACGGTTGGCCATATGCGAGTTCCATTCTCCGTTACGCGAGTCGTACATAGTCTGGTTGCTCATACCATAGTTGAAGTACAGCTTTAAGGCCTTGCTTTTCTGTTCGTGTTTTGTCACCATCTCGTATAGCGACTTTATATCTATGTCGTCGTCGCCAAGTCCGTTGTTGGTGCCTTGCGCCATAGTGTGCATTGGCATTGCGGTCAATAATGCCAATGCTATTTTAATGTAATTAGTTTTCATCTTTAGTATTACATGAATTGGATTATAAGATAGCCCACGCCGTAAGCGGACCAAAGTAGGTGACAAGTATAAATACGCCTACCATACCATAAATACCGAGTCCGATGCCACCTACTCGGGCACCTTTAAAGATTAGGGCCACTACAATGGCCAATTGTAAAAAGATAATAGCTGTAGTCATAGAGATATTTGTCTTTAGGTTTAAGTTGTATAATTCTTAGTTATTAGTATCACGCTGCAAATTTACGTATAAAGAATGATTAAGCGTTTTAAATTTTTGACAAAGATTTGTAAAAAAAAGAACTAAGGGGGAAAAAACATGTAATCCCCGCCACTTGCACAAGTGACGGGGATTTTTCTAACTACTACAATCAATTATTATACTACCTAAGCCACACCGCTCGACACCCCTGTTGCCATTGACAATTGGGACAAAACAGTAGTAATACAAGGTTCGCTGTTTGCTGATTCAGGTATTTTATGGCGCGCTAATAGGCATACTCGTAAAGCCATAAAAATACAAATCTTTTTTGGCGGTATGGCATTGATTTATTATATTTGCAACAAATGAAAAGATTTTTGCAATATATAAATAAGTTTTTGCCATGCCGCCAAAGTCGTGATATAGCCTTGGTGCTGGGTGGTGGCGGAGCACGTGGTTTTGCTCATATAGGTGTGATAGAGGTTTTGCAGGAGCGGGGCTACAACATTACTTCGGTAGCCGGCACGTCGATGGGGGCGCTTGTGGGCGGACTGTTTGCAGCGGGCAAGCTTGATGAGCTTAAGTCGACTGTGTTGTCGGCAGATAGGCGCCAGATATTGTCGCTGCTTGATGTGTCGCTTGGCCTCGACCATATAGCCACTGCCGACAATCTCAGTCAATTGTTCGACCGTATGACGCAGGGTGTGCGTATTGAGGACTTGCCGCTACCATTCTGCTGTGTTGCATCCGATCTTGTGTCTGGTCGTGAGCATGTGTTTCGCGAAGGTTCGCTCAGCGAGGCTGTGCGTGCGTCGATATCCATTCCAGGAGTGTTCTCGCCAGTGCGCATAGGTAGCGAAGTGCTTGTTGATGGCAGTCTGCACAACACTCTTCCACTCAATAGGGTTGAACGCCGTAAGGGCGATATGCTTGTGGCTGTCAATGCCTGCGCACCTGACAGTGGAACGAAGTCGGGTTATTTGCAGCAGCGGCCGAAACCACAAAAGCCGCAGGGGCGTGTGTCTAAGTGGATAAGGCAGCGCGTGCCGAAGCTCAACTTCCAGTTGTCGGAGAACTATCTGAATATGGCTATGCGTGTAGCTCAGGTGGCTGTGGAGACCAATGCACAGATGGCTATAGCCCTTACGCCGCCCGACATCTGCGTAGACATTCCTACTGATGCCTTCGGACTGATGGACTTTGAGCGTGGCAGCGAAATAATAGAATATGGACGCAAGGCAATGGAAAAGGCACTTGCAGAATATAAGAAATATTGAGAATTTCAACTAATAGACCAATTACTACTGCTACTTCAATCAGCAGTACGCGGCTTGCCCATTCGTTGGCCTTGCCCAATGGTGCGTTGTTTCCATAAGGTATCTCCAAGCCATTCTGCATGAGATATTCGCCCGAGAATGGTTTGCCCTCGAACGAGAGGGGAGAGTTGTCGATACTGATATTTTCGGCATTAGCAATACTTGACAGCATCATTATGGCCAATGCCGGAAGAGTAATGTGCTTGGAATACTTTCCTCCACATAGTTAAGCTCAAAGACTTCATGCTTGTGTATTGGGTAGGTGAATTCTTTCTTTCGCCGGTCCGCCACATACATGAAGTCGCTGTCGAGCAGCGGAGGCAATTCGCGCAATACTCTATCTTCCATAATTTGCAAATTTAGCAATTATTTTTGAATGTCCCCAACTGTTTGGTGCTTTTTTCGGTAATAACACATCAATTTTTGTGCTGTATTTTGCATTTGAATATTCGCAATTTCAAGTATTTTTGGATTATCATCCTACATGGCATAATCTATTTATGTCTTCGTCGAATGTTTCGCGGTTTATTGCGCGTGTACGCATTGCCGACTTATAATTGTAAATGGTTTGGGTGGAATAGAACAATAGCGTGGCTATCTCCTGACTGTCGGTCACTCCGAGTCGCATTAGAGCATAAATGCGCACTTCGGTAGTCAGACTGTTAGGAGAAGGCTGTTCGATTTGAACATTAGGCAGAAGCAGGCTGTTGAGTTCTTCCACAAAACTTGGGTATAGTTCAATAAATGCTCGGTCGAAACGTGTATAGAATGTTGTGGCTTCTTCCTCGGCAAGCTTGTAGCTGTTGATGGTTTTAAGCAAGTCGGCAGTTTGGTTGGCTTTAATCTTGCGCCCTACAAGTTTGCGATATTCAATAAGTTTGCGTATATACACGGCACTGATGTCCATAAACAATCGCATATATGTCTCGCGGCGATGGTTTGTAGCTATCAGTTTCTCGTTCAACTCGGTAAGCTTAAGGTTCTGGCTCTTAACCTCGCGTCGGCTTCGTGCCAGCCATTTGTTCTGCTTATAGCCGAATATTGCCATTGCAAACAACACGAGCGATAGGAAACTTACCACGGCAAGCACACCACGCACAATACGCTCCTTATGTGCCAATGCCTCTTGATTGGCATTAGCTATAATAGGCAGAATGTTTGATATTTCGAGCATTCGTAAGCGATTGTTGTAGAATTGTGCATCTTCCATAGATATGTATATGTATCGTGCTGCGTAGTTGGCATATTTAGGATTTTTCTTATATAGATAGGTTGATAATTCTTGCAAGGCGAGATTCTCTTTCAGTGGGCAAACAATATCTGATATAGCAGCTTCTACAATGTATTTTTCGTAGAGTTGCATATTTCCCAGTTCGCGGTTGTAGCGTGCTATGCAGTAAGCGGCAGATGCATGTACGCGGCTGTTTACCGGACTATTGTTGATGGCTATAGTGTAATGGCGCAGCACGTCCTTGCCTAATGGGTTTTCGAGATAAGCGAGCTCACCACTAAGATAGGCATACAGCCCAACGTAGTTGCTGTGTGTGGTATTGACCGTTAGCCGTAGAAATTGCAGTTTCTTTTGGCGGTAATGGTTTTTAAACTCTGACTTGTCGCAGAATGATTCCCAATAATTATATAGCCAAGTTGTGGTATAGTAATAGTATTGTTTGAGTTGTTGTGGTACATTTTTCTCTCCAATTTCACTTAGCAAGGTTTCGGCTTGACTATAGAGTCCGCCGGTAGATAGTACGGCTGCTCGGTTTATACGGTTTAGTGTTGCAAAGTAGGTGTTGTTGTCGGTCAGAGCGAGAGCAAGTCCGCGATTGGCATATACCATGGCCGAATCGTAATTATAGGTATAGTATTCGCGGTATATAGCGTCGAGAATAGATAAGCGTTTGGCATTGTTGTGAGCCATTCGCAGTTTTATCTTCAGTTGTTTAATCTTCTCTTCCTTTTGTTCGGTATATAGCTCGCGTCTATCTATGTACTCGTCGAGAAGCTTCAGAAGGTGCTGCTCGTCTACAATATCTGTTGTAGCCAAGGTCGATTTTGCCATCATTTGCATTGGCATAAGGATGAAAAGTATGTATAATATCAGCCGCATAACGATTGGTTTAAGGGTTTATGCTGCAAATTTACTAATTATTATTGAGATAAAACCATCTACTTTAATAAAAAAGTATAAACTTTAAAAGACTCTGATACTTAGTGGTTTATGCGCTTTTGTTTCTTTTGTTTCGTTTACTTCCAGTTTACGCACACATACATTCTGCCGATATAGCAACTAACTTTGCAACCGAAAACAAAACATAACGATTATGAACCTAAAACTCAAAACTTTTTCATTTGCCCTTTTGGCTTCTGCCTCTACGGGTATGTATGCACAAACGCATACAGAAAACAATTCAACAAATGATTCGGAGCAGCCCAAGAAAGAGGAGCGAAATGTTATGCTCAATGCTGCTGATGCAAATAAGCCACGCGAGATTCAGATAGGACTACCGAGTGAAGACGTCACCGTATATGAGAATGGACTACCAGCGGTTTACTCTTCGTCGGTGCATAAGCTCTCTGCTCATTGGCGTAGTGATGCTTCGCTCAAGGGTACCGACCTCATGACACCGTCGGAGAGTGCCATAAAGACTGGTAACATTGCTTATGCTGTATCGGCTTTTAGCGAGTTGGGACAAAAGGAGTTTAGCGGAAAGCTCAACTATAAGGCAAACCATTTTGGAATGCAGAACTTCGACCTGAACCTTTCTGGCGGCATTGGCGACAAATGGTTGTATACCGCCGGTATGTATCAGAACTTCGATCCGGGTAGCTTCAAGCTGCGTTTTACCGATTATGCCGACCGCACACAGATTTATCATCTCGGCTTGACACGTATCCTTGGTGATGGCAAGGGACGCATCTCCTTATTATACAAGTATTCCAACAGCAAGAATCCCGGCAACTTTGCCAATGCGGCGCCGTTTATCTATGTCGGCGATGGCAGCATAAAGAAGCTTGCCGGCTTTGACCCAGGCTTGGACTCGTACGTACAGCGTCAAGGCTCGTTTAAGTATCTCAATACTAAGACGGGCAAGATGGAGACGTGGAATATGACCGATGGCAACGACAATCGTGCCAACGAGGTGGCTCTTATCAGCCAGTATCAGTTTGACAATGGTTGGTTGTGGAAGCTTAATGCCAAATATATGAACGCTCCTCGTGCCAACTATGTAGACTATGGAGGTAGCACAATCTCTGAGGTTACTGAGGCCGACGGCTATCAACTTTCAGACGGCTCAGCTTACAGCGGACTGATTGAGGGTAGACGCACATGGTTGCATGTAGGCAAGGTTAGCAATGCTCTCTTGACTACAGAGCTTAGCAAGCAGCTGGGCAACCACAAGCTGATGATAGGCTTGAACGAGTGGTACTACCACCTTAACTACTATTCGTCATCATTCCAGTGGGCTGGCACTGTTGAGGCTTATCCACGTACATTGAGTCAGATGTATGTCAATCCGCTTGATCCTACCCTTACTGCCAAACGTTCGGAAACATTTGGATATAACGAGCTAAGTCCTGAATATACCAAGGGTTCGGAGAATAAGCTTGCGGTATACTTTACCGACGAGTGGAAAGTGTCGCCTAAGTTTAAGGTGTTCTACGGCGGACGTTTGGAGTATTATCGCATGGCAGCCGACCAAATTTCTGCCTCGCGCTTCAACGGCTTCCATCTTGGCAACTACAACACCTACTCAAGAGCAGAGGATGGCTCGATTGTTGCTGTTGAGCATAATATAGCACCAGCAAATGTAACCAAGAACAAGCTGAACTATGCAGCCACTTTGCAGATGACGTATAACGTTACCAAACAGTTTGGTCTTACAGCCGACGCCACTATAGCCACACGCTTTCCACGCATCAGCGAGTATGCTGGAACAGGTCCTACCGAAGAGCAGTACAAGCGTGTAACCATACCATTGGTTCGTGGCGGTATCTTCTATAAGAACAATTGGCTCGACCTCTCGTCTATGGTGACATACATCTCGAAGTCGAACAATATCGACCAGCAGAACCTTACCAAGCCTGGCACATCAGAGGGCAAGACAGTATTGCTTATCTACAACATCCAGACCTTGGGTTGGACAACTTCTGCCGAGATTAATCCTATAAAGAACTTCCACATGCATGCCCTCTTTACCTATCAGAAGCCGGTGTATAAGAACTATAACGCAAGTGTAACGTTCAGCGATGGCCAGACAATGGTCGTCAATGCCAACAATATGATTGTTAAGGAGATTCCGCAGGTGCTCATCGAGCTTGACCCTAAGTACGACATCACCAAGAACCTCAACGCATGGCTCAGCTTCCGCTACTTTGGCAAGACCTATGCCAACCTTCAGGAGGCTCTCTACTTCAACGGCCACTGGGAGACCTTTGGCGGCATCAACTGGAATGTCAACAAGAAGCTAAGCCTTGGCATGAGTGTAGTTAATATCTTCAACGAGAAGGGTGCCAAGGGAACAATCAGCGGTTCGGAGCTTATCACCAAGGAAGAGGCAGGCAAGTATGCAGGCAAGTATATGAGCGGCAGCTATATGCGTCCGTTCACTGTGGAGTTCAGCGCAGGCATCAAGTTCTAATTTAGATAAAGGTTTATAACATAATTATTTAACAATCAATATTAAAAACCAAATGACTATGAAAAAGTCTATTATTCTAATTGCGGCGATGTGTATGACATCTGTTATGACATTCGCTCAAGACATCATCCGTGTGTCGACCGATAAGACCGACCTTGTGATGAAAGTATCGCCTAAGGGTCGCCTTTACCAGGTTTATCTTGGCGACAAATTCTTGAATCCTGCCGATTACAACAACCTGAAGTGGGATGTTTATGCGGCATCAGATGGAGCTGTTTGCCAGCGTGGACACGAAGTGTATGCCACATCTGGAGCCGAGGATTTCTTTGAGCCTGCTGTAGCCGTAACTCATGCCGACGGCAACATGACCACCTATTTATATTATCAGTCATCTGAGCAGAAGGCTGTGAAGGGTGGCACCGAGACCATAATAACGCTTAAGGACAAGGTTTATCCATTGACAGTGAAGCTTCATTATGTAGCTTATGCCAAGGAGAACGTCATCAAGGCATGGAGCGAGATATCGCATAAGGAGAAGGCCCCCATCACACTATGGCGCTATAGCTCTACAATGCTCTACTTCAAGGCCAACAAGTACTTCCTTACCAACTATCATAGCGACTGGGCTAAGGAGGGACAGCCAGAGACCACACAGCTGAGCACGGGCAAGAAGATTATAGATACAAAGCTTGGAACACGTGCAGCCATGCAGGCTGAGCCTTTCTTCGAGCTTGGCTTTGACGAACCTGCCAAGGAGAATGAAGGCAAGGTGATGCTTGGCACAATAGGATGGCCTGGCAATTTCCGCTTTACTTTCGAGGTGGACAACGTGGGAGCCTTACGCGTTATACCAGCCATCAATCCTTATGCTTCCGACTATAAGCTTAAGGCTGGCGAGGTATTCACTACTCCAGAGTTTATATTCGCTATGAGCGACAATGGTATGGGCGAAGCTTCGCGCAACCTGCACAACTGGGCTCGACAGTATCAGGTGAACATGGGTATGGACGACCGACTAACTCTCTTGAACAACTGGGAGAACACTGGCTTCGACTTCGACCAGAAGAGTCTTGCCGAATTGATGAAGGATGCAAAGGATCTTGGTGTGGATATGTTCTTGCTCGATGACGGATGGTTTGCCAATAAGTATCCTCGTAAGGACGACCATGCTGGTCTTGGCGATTGGGATGCCACCAAGAGCAAGTTGCCTGAGGGTATACCAGGATTGGTAAGAGATGCCAAGAAGGCAGGAGTGAAGTTTGGTATCTGGATTGAGCCGGAGATGGTTAATCCAAAGAGCGAACTCTTCGAGAAGCATCCCGACTGGGTTATTATGCAGCCACAGCGCGAGACATATTATTATCGCAACCAGTTGGTGCTCGATATCTCTAACCCTAAGGTTCAGGATTATGTGTTTGGCATTGTCGACCGCATTATGACCGAGAATCCGGACGTTGCTTACTTCAAGTGGGACTGCAATAGCGTCATTACCAATATCTACTCGCCTTACCACAAGCAGAATCAGGGCAACTTCTACATCGATCATGTGCGTGGCATCTACAATGTGCTCACACGTATACACAACAAGTATCCTAAGCTCCCGATGATGCTTTGCTCAGGCGGTGGTGGCAGAATGGACTATGAGATGTTGAAGTACTTTACCGAGTTCTGGTGTTCTGACGATACCGACCCATACGAGCGCATCTACATACAGTGGAGTCTGTCTAAGTTCTTCCCGGCTAAGACAATGGGCTCGCATGTAACCAACTGGAACAAGAACACATCAGTTAAGTTCCGCACCGATGTATGCAGCTCATGCAAGCTTGGCTTCGATATCGACCTCAAGTCGCTCTCGGCCGACGATTATAAGTTTGTGCAGCAGGCTGTAAAGAACTACAACGACATGAAGCCGATGATTCTTGAGGGCGACCAGTATCGCTTGGTTTCTCCATACGAGGGTAGCCACTGCGCCATCAACTATGTAAGCAAGGACAAGCAGCGTGCCGTACTCTTTGCCTACGACTTGCATCCTCGCTACAAAGAACCACAGCTTAACGTGAAGCTTCAGGGCTTGGACGCCAACAAGATGTATACTATAAAGGAAACCAACCTTATGCCAGGCAAGGCTTCTGAACTTGAGTGCAACGGCAAGCAGTATAGTGGCGACTATTTGATGAAGGTTGGATTGAACGTATTTACAGCACAGGATGGCACAAGCCACGTGCTGACATTAGAGTAAGAGGAAATGATATTGTAAGTAGATAGTTTTAACAAATAAGTTAGTTATAAGCGAAGTCATGTCGATGCTGTATTCAGCGTTGGTAATGGCTTCGCTTTTTTCTTAATATTATAACATAATTACAGGTTTGCCATCTTGTTTGCATGGCTCCCATGCTGGATATAGTACAAAAATTTGGGATAATGGCAGTGTTTTGGGGTCTGGTATCATTCGTTTGGGATTTATGTAATGTATATTTCGATATTAACACCATGTGCCTATTTTTTAGGATGTCACTTAGACAGAAATTAGGTAAGAAAACCTACTCCGAGTAGAGGTAAGATTAATGTGCGGTTGGGCAATTCCTTACCCATTACCGACGACAGAATCAATGCCGGACACGTGATGTCAATAACTATTGATGATAACTTCTGGTCGAATCGGTCGCCCATGTAGCCAAGCTTGCACAAGGTATAGCCCAGCACAACAATGATGAATAGAATCACCATTACTTCGATGTTTTCCATATAGCTGTTGTTTTTTACCATTTGCTGTTACCGCATCCGTCTCTAGGCAGATCATTCGGATCGGTATAGCCATTATTATCATTGCCATTATGCTCACACAAAAAGTAATAGGATCGTTTTTTTCCATGTTTCATTTCATTTTATAGGTTTATTCTTTGTCAAGGAATATTATGGGGTTCCGCCGCCATGCTGCTCTCTTCCTCAGGCAGTTGGTAGCGGTGTGTAGTGTGGTCGTTAAGGAATATATGGTTGAGTGTGAAAACCAGCGACTCCAATGTCTGCTGCCGTATAGCAGGCTTTAGTTGGCACTCCCATATCGTGATGCAGTGCCATCCCATTTCGGCAAGCCGTTTTTGTTCCTTTCGGTCACGCTCGCGGTTGCGTTCTATCTTAGCATGCCAGAAGTCGGTGTTGGTCTTGGGCAATCGGTAGTACTGGCAACCCTCATGTCCATGCCAGAAGCAGCCGTTGACAAACACCACTGTGCGATACTTGCGCATTACAATGTCGGGACGACCGGGCAGGTGGGGATGGTTCAGCCGATAGCGAAATCCCCGGCCGAACAAGTAGTGCCGCACTATCAACTCCGGCTTTGTATCCTTGCTGTGTATAGACGCCATACAGCGATGGCGCTGCTCACGTGTCATCTTGTCCATTGCAGGAGACAAAGGTATACATATTTTGTGACTTTTCTACAAGAATGTTATTATGTTCAATATTATTTATTAATTTTGTATCATATATATTATTCTATTAATATGAACCTTTACCACTATTATGTCACTTTGGAATAGAATCTTAGATACAATAAATATAGGTGCTGCTTCACACTCTGCCGACAACGACATCACGTCCTTTACACGTGATGCCGACAGCTATGCCTTTGTGGACGTGGAGGTTGGCGTAAAGAATCATAAGATTCAAGACATTGGAGCGTTGCGCCATGATGAGGCTACTTTTCACAGGAATTCCAAGGCTGACTTGCTGGATTTCTTGTCTGATATAGATTTTGTGTGTGGTCATAACATTGTGCATCATGACGCAAAATTTCTGTTTGGCGATAAGAGGCAGCGATGGGCACTTGTTGACACTCTGTATATGTCGCCCTTGTTGTTTCCCGAACGACCCTATCATCGACTTGTGAAGGACGACAAACTGATGAGCGACGAGATAAACAATCCTGTCAACGATTGTGAGAAGGCACGTGAACTACTATTTGATGAAATAGCCCATTGGCGTAGTTTGTCTGAAAGGAGGCAGCATATCTATGCCTCATTGCTCATTGGCATAGAAGAGTTTGACGGTTTTATGCAGATGGTAGGGGCAGAGAGCAATGCCAATGATTCTTTAGTAGAACTGATACAGGCTGAATTTTACGGCAAGATTTGTGCTAATGCCGATATTAAGACATTAGCAGTCAAATATCCTTGTGCGTTGGCATACGCCTTGGCTTTAATTGACACTACCGACCAACGATCGGTAACTCCTGCTTGGGTGTTGTACAATTATCCTGAGGTGGAGTACGTTATACGCCAGCTTCGGCATACACGTTGTGCTGTTGGATGTGAATACTGTAACCGACAGCTTGACGCCCGCTATAACTTGAAGCGCTTCTTCGGATACGACTCGTTTCGTACTTATGATGGCGAGCCTTTGCAGGAAAATGCCGCATGTGCTGCTATTGACGGCAAATCATTGTTGGCGATATTTCCAACAGGTGGAGGCAAATCGCTTACATTCCAATTGCCTGCTTTGATTGAAGGAGGTAGTGTACATGGATTGACTGTAGTAATATCTCCATTGCAGTCGCTCATGAAGGACCAGGTGGACAATCTTGCCGACCGTGGCATAACAGACGCGGTGACCATCAACGGATTGCTCGACCCTATATCACGCTCGCTTGCTATAGAGCGTGTGCAGAGCGGTGATGCTTCGCTATTGTATATATCCCCCGAGATGTTGCGCTCGAAGACCATAGAGAAGATACTCATGGCTCGTCATGTCGTGAGGTTTGTCATTGACGAGGCACATTGCTTCTCGGCTTGGGGACAGGATTTTCGTGTTGACTATCTGTATATTGGCAAGTTTATCAAGGAATACCAAGAGCGTAAGGGTGTCGACACACGCATACCAGTGTCGTGTTTCACGGCGACGGCAAAGCAGAAAGTGGTTCAAGATATATGTGATTACTTCAAGCATTGGCTTGGTATCGACCTGCAATTGTTTGCCTCGTCGGCTTCAAGAAAGAATCTGCGTTATAAGGTGATACACGTCGATACTGATGACGACAAGTATGCGCAACTTCGCGAACTTGTGCGGATGGCATCATGCCCGACTATTGTATATGTGTCGCGCACGAAGCGCACACACGAACTCGCTTCGAAGCTCACTCGCGACGGAATGAAGGCTCTGCCGTTCAACGGCAAGATGGATTCTGACGAGAAGATAAAAAATCAGGATGAGTTTATGTCGGGTAGGGTGGATATTATCGTGGCGACATCGGCTTTCGGCATGGGTGTAGACAAGAGCGATGTAGGTCTTGTTGTCCACTACGACATTTCAGACTCGCTTGAGAACTACGTACAGGAGGCTGGACGTGCTGGACGTGACCCAAATCTCACGGCACAATGCTTTGTGCTATACAGCGATAACGACCTTGACAAGCATTTCATTCTGCTCAATCAGACGAAACTCAGTCTTAGTGAGATACAGCAGGTGTGGCAAGCCGTAAAGAGCTTTACACGCCAGCGTCAACGTGTGTGTTGTTCGGCGCTCGAAATTGCCCGACAGGCAGGTTGGGACGACTCTATATCGGACATAGAGACTCGTGTGCGTACTGCTCTTTCGGCGCTTGAGCAGAGCGGTTATATAGAGCGTGGCAACAATGTGCCGCATGTTTATGCCACGGGTATTACTGTTAAGAACATGGATGAGGCACGTCGTCGCATCACCGCTTCGTCGCTGTTCGAGAAGGACGAGGTGGAGAAGGCTGTGCGCATAATAAAGTCGTTGATTTCGCAGAAGCATATCTCAAAGGCACTGGACTCTGAGGCAGAGTCGCGTATAGACTATCTTGCAGATATTCTTGGAATGAACAAGAGAGAGATTGTATCTGCTGTAGAGCGTATGCGTCAGGAGGGAATACTTGCCGACAGTAAGGACATCTCGGCTTATATGCAGGATGTAGGTTCGGAACGCAAGGCTAAAAACTTGCTTGAGTATTTTGCTCAACTTGAGGAATACATAATAAAGCATATTCCTGACGAATCGCTGCGCATATCTTATAAGCAGCTTAACGACAATGCTGTGCGCGACGGATTGGACAAGTCTACGGAGAAGAACATCCGAACGTTGCTTTACTTTCTTGCCGTGAAAGGTTACACCCGCAAGAAGGAAGATGTGTCGCGCAACATCGTTGTAAGACGGCAGTCGGATATGGAATCAACCTTAAAGCGATTTGAAAAGCGTCTGAACATCTGCCGTTTTGTCGTGGACTGGCTCTACCGTATGGCTGAGAGTATGGACGATGAGACAAAGAAGAGTGGGGCTGTACAGTTTTCGGTAGTAGAATTGCTTAATGACATTAAGACGGATGGACAATTGCTCTTCTTCGATTCTACAGATTTGCAGTTGGAAGATGTGGAGGAATCATTGCTCTACCTTTCTAAGATAGGAGCGTTGAAGCTCGAAGGTGGATTTCTTGTGCTCTATAATGCTATGGACATTCGCAGACTGAAGGACAATCGCTTGCGCTATAAGCAGGACGACTATCGTACGCTCAACGAATTCTACAAGCAGAAGATTCAGCAGATACATATAGTGGGCGAATATGCTAATCTGATGGTCAGCGACTATGACGCTGCCCTGCAATATGTGCACGACTATTTTCAGATGGACTATCGTCAGTTTATCGGCAAGTACTTTAAGGGCAATCGTGTGAATGAAATCAACCGCAACGTTACTCCTGCCAAATACCGCGAGCTTTTCGGACAGTTGTCGGCTCGACAGAAAGAGATTATAGAGGACCGTGAGTCGCGTTGTATTGTAGTGGCGGCAGGTCCAGGCAGTGGCAAGACGCGCGTGCTGGTACATAAGCTTGCGTCGCTGCTCTTGCTTGAAGATGTGAAGCATGAGCAGCTACTTATGCTTACATTCTCGCGTGCCGCTGCTACTGAGTTCAAGCAGAGACTGATGCAGCTTATTGGCAATGCTGCCCACTTTGTTGAGATAAAGACATTCCATTCTTATTGCTTCGACTTGCTCGGGCGTATAGGCAATCTTGACGATGTGAGTGGCGTTGAGGCAAAGGCTGCCGAGATGATAAACAATGGTGAAGTGGAGCAAAACCACATCGGCAAGACGGTGCTTGTAATTGACGAAGCACAGGATATGGGCAGTGACGACTATGCTTTGGTTTCGGCTCTTATGTCGGTCAATGAGGATATGCGAGTCATTGCTGTTGGCGATGATGACCAGAATATCTATGAGTTTCGTGGGTCAGACTCGAAGTATATGTTTCAGTTGAGTAAGGAACCGGGTGGACGTTTCATTGAGATGACTGAGAACTATCGCAGCTCACGCCTTGTTGTTGGAGCAGCAAACGATTTTGTCAAGTCGGTAAGGTATAGATTTAAGACAGCCCCGATTTTGTCGATGAGTGATGATGATGGTGAGGTAAGAATAACACGTCATATCTCCAAATACATGTTTCTGCCCGTTGCCGACGACATAATGAAGCGTGGCAATGGAACTACGTGCATACTGACGCAGACCAACGAGGAAGCGGTTGTTATGCTTGCGTTGCTGAACGGTCGCGGTGTAAAAGCCAAGCTGATACAGTCGTTGGAAGGATTGCGGTTTTGCAATCTGATGGAGATGCGTTATTTTATGAAGTGTGTTGACAGCAGAAAGCAGTCACCACTCATCGCTGATGAGGCATGGGAGGAGTCGAAGCAAAAGACTTTCAGCAAGTATGCTATGAGCAAGAGTCTGCAATACGTGCGTCGCTGCGTGGAGATGTTCGAGCAGACTAACCGTGCCAAATACTATAGCGACTTGCGAGAGTTTGTATTTGAATCGTCGGTGGAGGATTTCTGTGATGTTTCAGATGCCGAAGTTGTGGTGTCTACAGTCCATAAGTCGAAAGGTCGTGAGTTTGACAATGTGTATATGCTGATATCAGATAAATTCAATCACACTGACGATCTTCTGCGTAGATATTACGTAGGAATAACCCGAGCTAAGCATAATCTGTATATCCATACCAATGGTGACGTATTCGACAGTATACATAATTGTCAGCGCATCATGGATTCTCATCAATACGCTGTGCCGGAGAAAATTGTGCTGCAACTCTCGCACAAGGATGTATATCTTGATTATTTCAAATATAGCAAACAGGAAGTGCTTGCCTTGCGTAGTGGTGACGAACTTACTTATAAAGCTCCATATCTGTGTTGTGCTCCAACAGGCAAAGCCATAGCCCGACTCTCACAAGGCATGATAGACAAACTTGCCAAATGGGAGACTAAGGGTTATAATGTTGCATCGGCAAGCGTACGCTTTATTGTGGCATGGAAATCAAAGAATGCAGCAAAAGAAGAAAAAGAATTGGCTGTTCTGCTTGCTGACTTGAAGTTGAGAAAGATTTAAGTGTTAATACACAAAAAAGGGAATGTAAAAAAACAGCAACAGTATTCTTACATTCCCTTTTCTCAATTATTTTTGTCTGAAGGTTATCGGCACAAAGTACTTCACATCAACGGGCTTGCCTTTTTGTTTGCCTGGCTCCCATGCTGGCATAGACTTAACCACACGCATAGCCTCGTTGTCAAGCACATCATATCCGGTTGACTTTACAATGTAGACATCGCTAACAGTTCCGTCTTTTTTGACAACAAATCCTACAACTGCTTTGCCTTGCTGCTTGGCTTTGACAGCAGACTCTGGATATTTCATATTCATCATAAGAAATTCCATCATTGCTTTGTTTCCGCCCTTAAATTCTGGCATCACCTCAACTTTGTCAGAGGATTTAATGTCAGATTGTTTTGTCTGCATATTGTTTGTTGATATGCTGTTTGCTGTGGTGTTTGCTGCTTTTGCCATACTGCTCATGTCTGAAGTGTTGGCAAATACGCTTACTGCCAGTGTTGCCACTGGGATAACGAACAATGCCTTGAGCATCATCCATCTGTTTGATTTTTTCTGGTTCATCATAATGATTCTTCGTTTTAGTGACTCTTTGTTAAGGTTGTTGGCAAAGGGCTGCAGACGATTGCCAACCGCCTTTATTACAAGAAATTGTTGATATTGTGTTGCATCAATGCCTTTGTTTAATACTGCCTCATCCACCTCAAACTCGTGTATGGCTTTCAGATTCTTGCCTATCAGCCACACGAAAGGATTAAACCACTGTATGATAGTGGCTACTTGAAGAATGATGAGGTCAATGTAGTGCCTTAAGCGTATGTGCTCCTGTTCATGTGTGAGTATGAACCCACGGTTGTTGGCATAGTCGTCGCGGCTCATCACTATGTAGTGGAAGAAGCAGAACGGACTTATTGTATAATCGGTAAGAACTATGGTGTTGCCTCTATTGTTGGCGATCTGCTCGCATTTGCGCAAACGCAGTATCAGAGAGGCTGTTTGAACCACTGTCATCGTGAATATAGCCACGACACCTATTATATATATACAGATCATGATGTCAGCCAAATTCCATATCGACTGTTCGCTTCCATTGCCGTCTATCATTATTTCTGGTAGTTGTACTGCTTGGCGAAGCATATTTACAGTTGGATTTGTGCCGCCTGTGAAGTGAATAAACGGAACAATAAATGAAAGGATCAGGCATCCAAGTATGATTATTCGGTTGAGCCGATGAAATGTCTCCTTCTCAAGCAATGGCATGGTGCAGGTGTATAGCAGAGCCAATGCCAAGGCTGATTTTATAATATAAGGTAGAATCATAGTTTTTCTGTTTTTGAATTATCTCTTTTCTCTGTACCTTTGTCAATCAGACTTAGTATCTCCTCCAGTTCCTCGTCCGAGATATTCTCTTCTTTCACAAAGAACGAGATGAGCGAGTGAAGATTGCCGCCAAAGAACGATTTCTTTACTTCCTTCATTGCATGACGTGTGTATTCGGCTCTTGTTATGATGGGCGAAAACACGTATGTCTTGCCTCCGCCATCGCGTTTATAAGATGTTACGTACTTCTTGTGCGTAAGAATTTTCATAAATGTGGCGATAGTGGAGTAGGCGGGACGTGGCTCGGGATAAACGTCTATTATCTCGTGCGTTGTCATACCACAACCTTTATCCCACAGAATATTCATTATCTGCATCTCGGCACGTGTTAATGTATTGAAATCTTTCATGTTTATATATGATTGAGGGGTTTATCTAATGTTTTAGATTTTCTATTGGCAAAGATACTTTAAATGCCCATTTGTTGGTTGCGGATACACACAAAAACTGTTTGTGGAATATCGATTTTAACGTATGTTGTTAGATATTAGTTTCGAATTATTAGATATTAACTGGCAATTAAATTAAAAAAATGTCCCAACCCTTCATCACGAAGAGCTGAGACCCAGATAGCTAATTAATGAGAAAAAACTACGATGCAAAGATACGACTTTACTTTAGACAAAAAAAATCCATAGCGCATCTTTTATGTTTAAATTACTTAAAAGCGTAATTGTTTACCAATACTTAAGACATTTCAACCAAGTTGAGGTGCGTTTAGGCTTAATGTGTGGCGTTCCACCAAGCTGTTTGCTTCTTTGTCTTAATGGCACTTGAATTAATCGAAGGGTCGGATATGGTAAGACCAGAGTATTCCTTAAGCTTCAGTGATTTATTTCCTGCCCCGGAGTATATCATGCCCGTTGTACCTTTATACGGCACAAGCTTATCAAGCAACTTTGTACCTTCTGCATAAGTGTTGGCATCATTGCCGCACAATACACGCAGATAACTACCGAAGTCGAAGTAAACGGTAGGGTCGAAGTGTTCCACATCGAGGTCTTGCACCTCGTCTATCTTGTCGATGTCGAAGGTGTGTGTGTTGTTGACCGTCTTCATAAATGTAGCCATCGTTTCTGTTTGGCTCAAATCGGTCACGGCAATAGTGCCATATGGCATAGGTTGGATTCCGCTTTTATATGTGATATAGAATTTAGTGAAGTCTTCGCATAGCGCCTCGTAGTCGGGATTGTCGGCAAGCAGATACTTCAGTATTTTATGGTAAGGCAAACCATATCCCATCATCTCGCTTGTTGAGGCAATGAGATAGTTGGCAGCTTCTCGCAGTTGATAAGCCACTTCTATTCCCGACATATAGCAGTCGTCGAACAGTATGAAGTTCATCTTCATTCCTGCATTTTTTATACCTTCGTTAAAGTTGGATATATCTATAGGTATGGCTGTACCACCAAAGTAGCGTGTTTGAGTGCTTCTAGGTTTAGGCATCCATCCCTCTCCGTGGCAACCAATAATCATAGAGTAGTTGTCGGCAGGTGCCATTTGTTTAATGCTGGTAAGCAAAGATGTTATACCGTCGGGTATTGTATAGTCGTAGTCGGTGTATGTCTTTAGGGTGTCGCGTTGGCATTTGCCTTTGTTTTTGTTATAGCCTATATATATAAGGTGGCTTGTCTTGATGTTCTCAGATATGAAGACAATAAGCTGCGAGTTGCCAAGTCCTTTCTCTTGTTCAATAGCTCGCTCCATGTCTTCAAGGTTTACCTTCAAGCTAAAGTACAGACTATTGCCACCATTGTTGTTGGCTGTATATGGCATAAATACAAACAAGGTGTTCTTAGTCTTGGTAGGCACAAATGGTTCTACCGGATTACCAGGATCGTCGTTACCGCCACACGATGCAAGGACGATGATGGAGAAAAGTATTAGGAAGAAATGTTTAAGCATATATAGAAAGGGTTTAAAAAAAGAAAAGGGTGTCAAAAGAGAAGTTAAATGAAGTTGGGCTATGCCCAACTTCCTATAACTCCTATTTTGATACACCCTCTTATATTATTTATTTCTCAACGCTGCCAGCGATTCCTTCAGTGCTGCAATTTTCTCCTCAGAGTCGCTCTGCTTTTTGCGCTCCATAGCTACTACAGCCTCAGGAGCATGAGCTACAAACTTCTCGTTAGACAGCTTCTTCTTAACGCCTGCAAGGAATCCTTCAAGGTGCTTAAGTTGAGCTTCTTGCTTGGCAATCTCAGCCTCAACGTCAATCATATCGCCAAGAGGTACAGCAAACTCGTCTGTTCCTACCATGAAGGCAGAAGCAGTAGCGTCCTTCTCGGCCACTACATTAATGGCAGAAAGATTAGCCATTTTGCTGATGACAGAAGCGTAAGCCTCGAAATTGTTCTGGCCTACAACCTGAAGCTCAAGAGCATCCTTGTTAGGAATATTCTTCTGATTGCGCACGGTGCGCACGCCACCAACAATCTGCTTAACGCTTTCGATAGCGTTTACCACAGCGTTGTCCTCATCAGAAGGAGCATCAAGTTTCAGTTCGGCACGCATAATCGATTCGCCCTCATTACGGTCATATATGTGCTGCCACAACTCCTCTGTGATGAATGGCATGAATGGGTGCAGCATCTTCAGCAGAGTCTCAAAGAACGAGAGAGTCTGATTGTATGTTGTGGCATCGATAGGTGATCCGTATGCAGGCTTAACCATTTCGAGATACCAGCTTGAGAACTCATCCCAGAACAACTTGTATACAGCCATCAATGCCTCTGATATACGATACTTAGAGAAGAGGTCGTTAACCTCGGCATTGGTTTGCTTAAGCTTAGCCTCAAACCACTTGGCTGCAATAGCATTAGCTTCAGGCTGCTCGCCTTCGGCTACCTGCCATCCCTTAACAAGGCGGAATGCATTCCATATCTTATTGTTGAAGTTGCGTCCCTGTTCACACAAGCTCTCGTCAAATAGAATATCGTTGCCGGCAGGAGCAGATAACATCATACCCATGCGCACACCGTCGGCACCGTATTTCTCGATAAGACCAATTGGGTCGGGCGAGTTGCCAAGACTCTTAGACATCTTACGGCCAAGTTTGTCGCGTACGATACCTGTGAAGTAAACATTGCGGAAAGGCACATCCTTCATATACTCCTCGCCAGCCATAATCATACGTGCTACCCAGAAGAAGATGATGTCTGGACCAGTTACAAGGTCGCTTGTTGGGTAATAGTACTTAATCTCCTCGTTTCCTGGGTTGTTAATACCGTTGAACAGAGATATAGGCCAAAGCCATGAAGAGAACCATGTGTCGAGAGCGTCCTCGTCGTGAACAAGCTGATCGGCTGTGATGTTCTCGTAACCCTTAATCTTGCGGGCTTCCTCAAGAGCCTCTTCCTTAGTAAGCGCTACAACATACTTCTCCTCTTCGCCCTCAGCTGTTGGGAGGAAGTAGGCAGGTATGCGATGACCCCACCAAAGCTGACGTGAGATACACCAGTCCTGAATGTTCTCCAACCAGTTGCGGTAGGTTGTTACGTATTTAGTTGGGTGGAACTTAATCTTGCCTTCGAGTACTGGAGGCAGAGCTATATCAGCAAAGTGCTTCATTGAGAGGAACCATTGCTTACATAGACGTGGCTCAACAGCCGTATCCTGATTACGCTCCGAATAGCCCACCTTGTTGTCATAGTCCTCAATCTTCTCCATAAGGCCAGCTGCCTTAAGGTCCTCAGCAATCTGCTTGCGCACATCCATACGGTCCATACCTACGTACATGCCAGCTGCCTCAGATATGGTTCCATCTGGGTTGAAAATGTCGATTGTCTCAAGATTATGTGTCTTGCCAAGTGCGTAGTCATTGACATCATGTGCAGGAGTAACCTTCAAGCATCCTGTACCAAACTCGATATCTACATAACGGTCTTCGATAACAGGAATAACGCGGTTTACTAAAGGCACAATAACCTTATGACCACGCAACCACTGATTCTTCGGGTCCTTAGGGTTTACACACATAGCTGTATCGCCCATGATTGTCTCTGGACGTGTAGTTGCAACAACAGCATAGTAGCGACCATCGGCATCCTGATGCAGAACCTCGCCCTCGCAACCTGTAGGTACAACAGGGTTTGTGTCGGTATCGGCTACATAGTAGCGCAAGTTAAACAGATGACTCTTCTCGTCACGATAGATAACCTCTTCGGTAGAAAGCACAGTCTGAGCCTTAGGATCCCAGTTTACCATACGCAGACCACGGTAGATGAGACCCTTCTTGTACAGGTCGACAAATACCTTGAGCACGCTCTCCGAACGCTCTTCGTCCATAGTAAAAGCTGTGCGATCCCAGTCACAACTTGCGCCAAGTCGACGTAGCTGTTTTAGGATAATGCCTCCATGCTCGTTAGTCCAGTTCCAAGCATGCTCAAGGAACTGCTCGCGTGTAAGGTCGCGTTTCTTTATGCCCTGTTCGGCAAGGCGGTTTACTACCTTAGCCTCGGTAGCGATAGATGCGTGGTCGGTGCCAGGTACCCAACAAGCATTCTTTCCCTCCATACGTGCTCTACGTACAAGGATATCCTGAATAGTATTGTTAAGCATATGGCCCATATGCAGCACGCCAGTAACGTTTGGCGGCGGTATAACGATAGTGTAGGGTTCGCGTCCGTCGGGCTTGCTGCTAAATAGCTTATTGTCAAGCCAGTACTGATACCATTTCGACTCCACTGCTTGTGGGTCGTACTTACTTGCTAATTCCATAAGTGTTTTTATTATTTATTTTTTTTCTTTGTTTTATTGCTTATGATCCATAAATTGGATATTCCTTGCAAAATTAGTAAAAAAGCGTGTAATTCGGCTATTAATATGCCACTATTTGCTGTATATATAGTATAGTAGGCTTTTTATTATCAACTAAATAATGCCGAAATGTCTAAGTGCATTGGCTATGCCATCCTCGTCTACGCTTGTAGTAACGTAGCTGGCATTGGCTTTTACCTTGTCCAAAGCATTGCCCATAGCCACACTTGTGCCAGCAGCTTTCAGCATAGAAATGTCGTTGCCGCCATCGCCAAATGCCATTGTCTCACTAATGTCTATACCAAGCTTCTGTGCTATGGCGCGTATGCCGTTAGCCTTATCGGCATTGCTATTGTTGATATCGCAGAAAGCTGGGTGCCATCGTGCCGATGCGCAACTCTTTAGCTGAGGCTTGATAATATCTTCTTCGTCCTCGGTTATGAAGGGTGTTATTTGCAGTACGCCCTGGTTTATAACCTCGTCCATAGACACATCAAACTTGTTGTAGGTAACGTTGAGCAGATTGCGGAATATATCCTCAAACCTTTCATCACGGTTTATAAGTTGTATATCCTCTCTTCCTACCACTACTGCCGGCAAGCCGTGTTGCTTGCAAAAGTCTATAAGAGCTTCCACTTCGGCTTTGGGTATAAGATCCTCGCGCACAACCTCGCCTTTGTAAGTGCATAGGGCGCCAGTGGCAAGGATATATCCGTCCATAAGATGTTCTACCTCTGGTATGTTGTTGAGCAATTGTATAGGTCGACCAGTGGCAATGAATAGCTTTACGCCACGTTTTTTTGCCTCTTCAAGTGCCTCAACTGTAGATGTGGGAATTTTGTGTGTGTTGAAACTTACAAGTGTGCCGTCAACATCAAAGAATAGTGCTTTAATCATATATATAGTACTCACGTTATCGTATGCAAAATTACAACCATTTATTTAATAGACAAAATTAAAACAGGCAGAAATCGTGTGATTGTGTTAGGAGGGTTGAAATTAAATTAGTACTTTTGTAGGAATTTAATTTAAGTCAACTTTTTTAGTCGACTCATTCACTTTAAACAACAAGCATATCGGTATATATGGACATAAATGAACAGGCGCAACTTGCGTGGGATATAATAGAGACTACAAACACTAACCTCTTTCTTACGGGTAAGGCTGGAACTGGTAAGACAACATTCTTGCGCCGACTGAAGGAGGAATCGTCTAAGCGTATTGTGGTAGTGGCACCTACTGGTATTGCTGCCATAAATGCCGAAGGCGTAACCATACATTCGTTCTTCCAGTTGTCGTTTGCTCCATTCATTCCTGATGCCCAGTACAAACTTAAGGAGCAGCAATACCGTTTCTCCAAGCAGAAGATACGTGTAATACAATCTATCGATACACTTGTGATAGACGAGATATCCATGGTGCGTGCCGACCTATTGGATGCTGTTGACAGCGTGCTGCGGCGTTTCCGCAAGAACCAATTGCCGTTTGGTGGTGTGCAGATGGTGATGATAGGCGATTTGGGTCAGCTTGCGCCTGTTGCTAAAGACGACGAGTGGCAAATGCTGTCGCGCTATTATGACACGCCATATTTCTTCTCGTCAATAGCACTTAAAAGTACACGCTATGCTATTGTGGAGCTTAAGACAGTATATAGACAGAGCGACTCGCATTTTGTAGAATTGCTGAACCGTGTGCGCGACAACCGTGCCGACAGTTCGGTGCTTGCCGCTCTCAACTCGCGTTATATTCCTAACTTTCAGCCAAGAGTGGAGGAGGGATATATCAGGCTGACAACGCACAACTATCAGGCTCAGCAGGAGAATGAACGACAGCTTGCGCTTTTGCCTGGTAAGCCTTACACCTACGAGGCATCCATTTCGGGCAAGTATCCCGAGATGCTTTTCCCTACAGAGCAAATACTTACGCTAAAGGAAGGGGCACAGGTGATGTTTGTAAAGAACGATTCGTCGGCAGACAAGGCTTTCTACAATGGTATGATTGGTACGGTGACGGAGATAAACGAGAAGAACTTCTTTGTATGTACAAAGGATACTGGTGTGGTGATAAAGGTGGAACCCGAACAATGGGAGAATACTCGCTACGAAATAGATGATCGGACTAACGAGATAACAGAAGAGATAGAGGGAACCTTTAAGCAGTTTCCAGTCAAGCCGGCTTGGGCTATAACTGTGCATAAGAGCCAAGGTTTGACCTTCGACCGTGCTATTATCGACGTTCAGCGAGCCTTTACTCATGGACAGACTTATGTAGCATTGTCAAGATGCCGCACGCTTGAGGGATTGGTGCTTAGCGCACCTCTGCCTATGTCGGCTATTATACGCGACGGGGCTGTAGACGATTATGTAAGCCGTGCAGTAGAGCATACTCCTAACAAGGAACAGATAGACTTGTTGCAACGCGACTATTATCTATCGGTACTTAGCGAATTGTTCGACTTCCGTCCTTTAATGAGCTCGTTCAATCGTATGCTTGATTTGCTTATGGGCCACTTCCGTCGCTCGTATCCTAAACTCATTATCGAATATAAGGCACGACTGGAGGTGATAAAGACGCAGCTGTATGACGTGGCCGAGCGTTTTAAAATGCAGTACAACCAGATTGTGATATCTACACCCGACTATCAGGAAGATGTGCATCTGCAAGAGCGACTTACCAAGGGCGCAACTTATTTTGCACGAACCATATCCGATATTGAGACGCTTGTAAAGAATACTGATGTACAGACCGACACGCCAGAGGTTAAGAAGATGATGACGGAACTGCTGGCAACGCTTAAGGAACTTGTTATGCAGAAACGTGCCTTGCTCAACTATGTCAAGGACGATGGGTTCAGTCTTAACGAATATCTGCATCAGCGTGCTGTGGTGTTGATGGGCAAGGTTAATGAGGGTACAAAGAAGAATACGGCAAAACAAAAAACGGTGGCAAAGGACAGGTCTTCGGCAAAATCAAAGGTTGAGGCTAAAGACAAGCCAGCTGCAAATACAAAGATAGAGGCAAAGGACAAGGCAGTTTCGGCTGTTCCAGAGCTTAAGTTGTTGCATTCCGAGGTGCTTGAGGCGCTAACCGAATGGCGACGCCAACGCGCAATGAAAGCACACATGCCTACTTATTGCATATTGCAGCAGAAAGCCTTGATAGCCATTGCCAATTTGTTGCCTCAGGACAAGGAGGCCCTTGCCAAGATTCCGTTCTGTGGAAAAGTCAAGGCAGAGAAGTATGGCGACGAGGTTTTGGCGGTGGTAAAGAATGCGATAGAAGGGGGAGAAGGGACAAAATAAATCTCCTCAAAAAAGTAATATATATTACTTGCCCATTTAATATATATTACTTGGGCATTTAATATAATATACTTGGGCATTTAATATAATATACTTGGGCATTTAATATAATATAC
>ERZ1026846.124-NODE-124-length-56547-cov-64.685194_pt1 | contig 56547 bp, 31 predicted proteins | sample MGYA00380153_ERZ1026846 | MGnify/ENA primary metagenome ERZ1026846 (study PRJEB33269, sample SAMEA4719789) | human gut metagenome | biome: human-associated habitat; feature: organic feature; material: feces | place: Cameroon | collected 2013-10 ...
GATTCTATATTCTTGGGAAAAATTGGAAACGTAAAGTTGAGACTTTGGGTAAGGATATAGGGCTTGACTTTACTGGTGAGCTTATTATTTAATAAGGGTGCGAACCTATTGTATTGCAAATAAATCCGGTAGATTCGCACTTCTTGTAAATCAAGAAGTTGTGTGTTTTATCAGCTTTTATATTATTTTATGGGTAATTATTTTGTTGTTTTTCGCAAAATATCTACCTTTGCATCGTGATATTCAGCCTTTTGCTGAATATGCAGTCACACCCTGTATGGGTGTGTGGATTGAAACTCTGCATTGTTTGATACCTCAATTTATGTTTGTGTCACACCCTGTATGGGTGTGTGGATTGAAACAAGTACAAAGATTTATTTAGATGCACGCAAGTTGTCACACCCTGTATGGGTGTGTGGATTGAAACTTAAATGCTGAAACACGCTGAGCAGGTTGTGCAGTCACACCCTGTATGGGTGTGTGGATTGAAACTTTCCATTTCAAAGCGAAAGATTATGGTATTATTAGTCACACCCTGTATGGGTGTGTGGATTGAAACTCGTCTCCCATTAGACCGTTTTAATGGTGGTTTGGTCACACCCTGTATGGGTGTGTGGATTGAAACTTTCTCCTTGCACGCTCTGCAAGCCACTTGAAGGTCACACCCTGTATGGGTGTGTGGATTGAAACGAAGTATTACCACTATGAATGCGAATGCCTGAACGTCACACCCTGTATGGGTGTGTGGATTGAAACAATATCACGAATCAAAACCTCACAACGTTGGAAGTGTCACACCCTGTATGGGTGTGTGGATTGAAACTGGTTCTTGGTTTTTAAAACATATTCGGTGATTATGTCACACCCTGTATGGGTGTGTGGATTGAAACATTATCACGATAAAGCTTAGAAATAGACGTAAAAGTCACACCCTGTATGGGTGTGTGGATTGAAACTATGGTGTCACTTCAACCAATAATAAACAAGAGGGTCACACCCTGTATGGGTGTGTGGATTGAAACTTTAATACTATTATATAAAAATAACTACTCGGCAGTCACACCCTGTATGGGTGTGTGGATTGAAACATTATCAGCAGATAAAAATAAAGAAGAAACATCAACGTCACACCCTGTATGGGTGTGTGGATTGAAACACGAACACGAGCGAGGATAGATTCAGCCTGATGTAGTCACACCCTGTATGGGTGTGTGGATTGAAACAGCATTCCACATCTTCTGGGCAAAAGCCTGATTAGTCACACCCTGTATGGGTGTGTGGATTGAAACTCGCAGGATATGCAGGTGGTAGTTGGCAATGCAGGTCACACCCTGTATGGGTGTGTGGATTGAAACTTGAAGAAGATGAAGAAGAGCAGCAGCCCTAGGGTCACACCCTGTATGGGTGTGTGGATTGAAACCTGCTGATTGGTATCAACGTGCGTGACTTGTTCGTCACACCCTGTATGGGTGTGTGGATTGAAACTGATTTTGACGAAGAGCATCGTATCTGAAAGCAGAGTCACACCCTGTATGGGTGTGTGGATTGAAACACCCTGAATAGAATCCAGAGAAGAGCTTGAACAAGTCACACCCTGTATGGGTGTGTGGATTGAAACTGGATGACCGGAACTAGGGTTATAGGGGCAAAGCCGTCACACCCTGTATGGGTGTGTGGATTGAAACAATTTAATGGTATTTTTACCATTAATGAAGATAGGTCACACCCTGTATGGGTGTGTGGATTGAAACCAATCAAACCAAGGAAATAAATCAATACCTTAAGTCACACCCTGTATGGGTGTGTGGATTGAAACATCGTATGAAGCAACTTTCTTTTGCAGCAGATAAGTCACACCCTGTATGGGTGTGTGGATTGAAACTACGATAGAAATATTAATCATTTAAACGATTAGGCGTCACACCCTGTATGGGTGTGTGGATTGAAACATCTGTAGCTGGCAGAACCAATGCTTCGGAAGGTCAGTCACACCCTGTATGGGTGTGTGGATTGAAACTTCTTGCCGCTCTCGGTAAAAGCTGGCTATGGAGTCACACCCTGTATGGGTGTGTGGATTGAAACTAATTTATTTATAATCTATAATGATGTTTTAGCGTCACACCCTGTATGGGTGTGTGGATTGAAACCCTGTTCCTTCCTTTTTCGCTCCTTCCTGATTGAGTCACACCCTGTATGGGTGTGTGGATTGAAACACGATGTCACGCAGTATAGTCGTACTGTTCAGAGTCACACCCTGTATGGGTGTGTGGATTGAAACAAGATACCGCTTACACCTACGAGAGTGTTTGTCTGTCACACCCTGTATGGGTGTGTGGATTGAAACGATACCTTCGGCAGACGCAATGTAGAGCGATGGGGTCACACCCTGTATGGGTGTGTGGATTGAAACATTCAAACTAAGGCGTGCAGGTTATTATTATATAGTCACACCCTGTATGGGTGTGTGGATTGAAACCGTCTTTTGGCTTACCAGAAAATTTGCAATGACCGTCACACCCTGTATGGGTGTGTGGATTGAAACTTACCAGAAGTAAAATTTACCTGTTCAAGCTGAGTCACACCCTGTATGGGTGTGTGGATTGAAACTAAGAAAAACGTTTATCGATTTGAAGTAAAATGGTCACACCCTGTATGGGTGTGTGGATTGAAACATAGTATTCGGGGGCTACGCTAGACTTTGTGTGTCACACCCTGTATGGGTGTGTGGATTGAAACAGAAGTTAAAACGGCATAATGCACACAATGTACAGTCACACCCTGTATGGGTGTGTGGATTGAAACTTATTAAGGTTGAGAAGAACATTAATATCAGAAGGTCACACCCTGTATGGGTGTGTGGATTGAAACTCAAAGTCATTCAACTTAGAGAAACTATCAGCCGTCACACCCTGTATGGGTGTGTGGATTGAAACAAGGATAAGTACTTCGGCTACATCATCACCGACAGTCACACCCTGTATGGGTGTGTGGATTGAAACTCCGATAGCGTAGTAACGTATCTTTTCATCTTTAAGTCACACCCTGTATGGGTGTGTGGATTGAAACTTTTCAACTAACCAATCTTTACTTGCATCAGTAAGTCACACCCTGTATGGGTGTGTGGATTGAAACCTCACCCTCCTTCTTCACATCGGCAGCCCCGGTGAGTCACACCCTGTATGGGTGTGTGGATTGAAACTGATTTTGACGCAAGGCATCATAACAAAAGACTTGTCACACCCTGTATGGGTGTGTGGATTGAAACATAGTATTGAAGCCTTTCGGGAGACTTTAAGATGTCACACCCTGTATGGGTGTGTGGATTGAAACTCTTTGTGATAGTATTTTTGTAAATCAGAATAACGTCACACCCTGTATGGGTGTGTGGATTGAAACTACGATAAAATGTTAATGTAGTAGCCCCCGGCGGTGTCACACCCTGTATGGGTGTGTGGATTGAAACAATGATGTAAACTATTTCAAGGAGGTAAAGGCAGGTCACACCCTGTATGGGTGTGTGGATTGAAACCCTCGCCCTGGGCGATGGTGCAACCGGGCGAAAAGTCACACCCTGTATGGGTGTGTGGATTGAAACCACATCCTTATAACTATTATAGCCATAATTTGAGTCACACCCTGTATGGGTGTGTGGATTGAAACTCTTATAAGCTGCTGCTGCTGCTGCCTTTTTGGCGTCACACCCTGTATGGGTGTGTGGATTGAAACTTGGTACAAAGGGTTATAGTTCTTGGTACAAAAAGTCACACCCTGTATGGGTGTGTGGATTGAAACACGCAAACGAGTAAATGCAGCAGTCTGCAAAGGAGGTCACACCCTGTATGGGTGTGTGGATTGAAACCTCATCAAGAACGTGCTCACAGCCCTCAACTCCTGTCACACCCTGTATGGGTGTGTGGATTGAAACGGTAATCTTGAACGTATTGCCCGACTTCGTGATGTCACACCCTGTATGGGTGTGTGGATTGAAACTTTGGTTGGGGGTATCTTCAAATACACTCCTAACGTCACACCCTGTATGGGTGTGTGGATTGAAACCAGTGAGTACATCTCTATTCCCATCGGAAGCCCAGTCACACCCTGTATGGGTGTGTGGATTGAAACAAATCAATACTTTTAATCCAAGAAGGAAAAGCATGTCACACCCTGTATGGGTGTGTGGATTGAAACTTATCATATATAGCCAAACGACCATCTTTCCAGCGTCACACCCTGTATGGGTGTGTGGATTGAAACGACAATATCACGAAGGCCAAGACCTATCTTGCGGTCACACCCGGTATGGGTGTGTGGATTGAAACACGAAGGCTCAGCCATCGATGGAGAACGTTTACTGTCATACCCTGTATGGGTGTGTGGATTGAAACACCCGAGATAAACCTAAGTCATAGTTTAAAAACGTATAGGGTGTCCAGTTTACGTTCTAACTTTAACTCACTCTTTTAAGTGTTTTGGTTCGTTCTGTCACCCAGTTTTTGGACAAATGCTCGGTAGCCCAAGTATCAATGTCCTTAAGTTTAACATTCATAATGCGCTCTTTGAATTTAAATGTTTTAGTAACGACTTTGGTCGCAACTTTTGGATACAATGGTATCATTAGAGCAAAAGGAGTAACGCCATATAGTTTGTTTGGCGACTTCTTGCCCTTGTAGATACCAAAAGTAGATTTTATGATGTCGGATGAGATATTGATGTTCATCGTTTTAGTCAAAAGACTCTCTAGACAAGCTAACATTAAGTTGCCCCATGTTACCCAAGAGGACATATTCATAAATCGTGCAGTTTGGAGGTAGCAAATATGCCTTGTCTGTAAATTGATATTGCAGTCTTATCTGTCCTAGCTTCTTGGTAAGTTCCATAAACTCAGGATGCTTTCCATAAACTTGCTTGAATATGGCACAAAGGAGTGGCTGATATCCGCATGGCGGAGAAAACCAGAGTCGGTAATGCTACGACAAGATTATGGGCGTTGTCGCTAATTAGATATTGGGGATTTTCTCGGGGCACCTGCGTAAACCAGTGTTTAGACATAGATGTTAGTAAGTCTAAACAGGAAGAACTTGCCATCTATGCCCCCATGCCGTTGTGCCCTAAATAGCTTTATCTTCGAATGAAAAGATAAAGCAGCATTAGTGGTATCTCCTTTCACAGAATGTGGATTATGTTGAAAACGAGAGAGTTAAGTGTGAAAGGAAAAATCTCTTTATTTTGAAATGGTAATTGATGGCTAAGCTTAAATATGGCGATGTGCCTTGCTCCGATAGGGAATAGTGAGCGTCTTGATAATGAATAGTGGGTGTCTTTGTTATGAATGTTGGGATGAAGCATAGTAACCAGAAGGATGAGGGATAGATATTGGCAGGCGAAAAGAGGCGGTTTATCGGATGGATGACTAAGCTCGTCTATATGGATGACTCGGGTCATCTATATGGCTCACTCCCGTCATCTATATGGATGACCCGGGTCATCCGATACAAAGAAGCCTTTTCTATTCCTTTTGTGATAGTTGCTTTCTCCTTTAGACTAAGTTGCCTTCTCCTTATATTAATAGTCCTTTCTGCTGATTATTATTGTTGTTTCAGAGAATTCTCCTTTCACACTTAAGTAGCTGACTATGAGCAAACTCTGTTGATTGTGAAAGGAGAATGAAATTTAAATTGTTGTTTTTGTGAAGCTATTTCTGAAGGTGACTTTATGTTGATCTAGTTTTATATCCATTGTTTGGAAGGTTATGTTGCGGTAATTTTATTTCTTTATCACCTTCAGAACCTGGTCGGCAAGGCTTCTCATTCCCTTGATAGTTGGGTGACCGTTCTTCTTGTCTATGTCATGAAGGGCGATGACCGGAATCTGATAGGTCTTGCAGATCTTTTTTACTGATTCGTTGATCTCATCCTTCAGCTCTGAGTTCAGAATGAAGTAGATATCTACATTCGGATGGCGCTGACGGAGATCGGAAAGCAACTTCGCAAGGGCTGGACGGAAACAGTAGAGGTCGGCACGCTTCCAGTTGCTGTACTGGTAATTGCCGATAGGGGCATTCGCCCAACTGTCGTTCGTTCCGCCGCAAATCAAGATGATGTCCGGATTGCCCAGCAGGGTAGTGCGGTTGATGAATGAACGGTCGCTGTAATCCTCATCGCGGTAGCCGGTGTTGCAGATGGTGGAACCGGAATAGGAATTGATGTTGCCCATCTTGTAACCACCTTCCTTGATAACCTGCCACCACCAGGTTTGCTCCACCTTGTTGACATCGGTTGCTTTTTGAACCGCTGTGGTGTACCAGGTGGCATATCCCTTTGGGATGAAACCTTCGAAAGTTGAATACGAGTCGCCGAGCACGGCAACGGTCTGCTTCACCTGTGCCAGCAGAGGCATCAGGGCGAACATAAACAGGCAGACGATAACTGATAATCTTTTCATGACGTTTTTTATATAGTTTGATTTTTTAATGTGATCCTCTTTTGGGATAGGGTTTGAAACCCGATTGCAAAGATACGATATTATTTGTGGATATACAAATGTTTGGGGCTATAAATTCATCCGAAATCCTTCTGAATGCATATAGAATGATAATATTATAATAATAAATATTAAAAAGTGTGACGGAATGCGAGATTTTGGTTAATTTTGTATTTATAAACCATTAGTGGTAGAAATAAGATGAAAGAAAAATTACTAACTATTATACTGTTCTTGTTGCTTACGATTCGTGTTGGCATAGCAAATGATATTGTTATACCCAACAACTCTTTGCCGTATAACATCTTCAAAACCGTAGAACTGCCTTATGCGGCACATTCTACAACTTCGGTATTTCAAGATAGAAAAGGAATGATATGGATTGGAACTTATCATGGTGTCTGCAGATATGATGGTTATAAAACTACCTTGTATATGGCAGGGCAATCTATTATGAGTATTGCCCAGGCAGACGATCAGCGACTGATAGTGGGTACTTTGGGAGGACTTTGTTATCTGAATGCAATAAATGGTAAGTCGGAACAGGTATTGAAGCCTTTGAATCGGATAAAATCTGTGAGAACGATGCTTGTTTCGGGAGATGACCTTTGGATAGGCACCAATACAGAAGGATTGTGGAGGTATAATCTGAAAAACCGCAAACTACAGCAAATTGCAACATCTAGAATCAAACTTACCAGTATCTATACTTTATGTCCTGTGGGTAAAACAATGTATGTTGGTTCTCTTGAGGGGCTTTTTGTAGTGAATACGGCACATAACCATATTCGTAGAATTCCTTTGCCGACTAATGACAACTTTGTAAATTCTTTATTATGGTATCCGCAAGATCAAAGCCTCCTTGTCGGAATGGAAGGAAAAATGTGTGTATATCATCCAATGCAAGATAAGATGGAAATAAGTGAAATCTTATCCGGGTGCGTTTTCAAGTCGCTGGCCTTGGACAGAAACGATAATCTGATTGCGGGTACAGATGCTGGACTTTACATCTATAATATGACAACTCATCAGCAGCATTCGTTGGTATATAATGCCTTCCATCAATCTATCTGTAATAACATCATTTGGAATATAACCATTGATAGAGATGACAATGTGTGGCTTGCCACCGATGATGGAATCACAATAATGGAGTATCCTACATGGTACACCTATCATAATATATATGAGTTTACCCATAATGAATATGGAAACAACTTTACCAGTATATTGGGAGATAGTCATAACAATCTTTGGCTAGGTGGAGAAAATGGACTTCTTAAACTTTCTTTGCCTCCCAATCAGGTAGCGGCCACCTGCTATACCGCTTCCGACCAATATCATCATCTGCATCACAACAGAATCCGCCAAATATATGAAGATTCTGACCATGATATATGGATAGCTTCTGATGCCAGTATTGCCAGATACAATCAGGTTACCCAGCAATTTGATTATTATAACATCATTAATCGTCATGGCGAGACTGCGAAATGGGCATACGCTATTTACGAAGATACCAAAGGTCAATTCTGGGTGGGTACTTATTCGGGTGGCTTATTTGTTATCAATAAGAAGAAACTGATCAACAGTGCCAATCGCACTTATATAGATAAGGAGCAACCCCAAAAAATGGAAAAACTGAAAGGGGATAATTGTATTCGTCAGATTCTACCTGGTGATAAGGGAGAGATATGGCTATGTGCCAATAATCATATTATAAGGAAGAATCTTCTTACGGGAGAAGAACAACACTTAAATGTGAAATATCAGGTTGTTGCATTCTGCAACCATGCCTTGTGGCTGTCGTCACAGGAAGGAAAAATCATGAAGTATGATCAGCGTACCAATCGATTGAAGACTTTTAATGTTAGTATTTCTGATGGTCCTATCTCTGCATTTGTTAAGGAAAACCAGAATCTGTGGTTTGCTTGCTCTGATGGTATCTTCATTATTAACACTCAGAACGATGAGATATCATTCTATGATAAGCCTAATAATCTGTGTCAGTCTGGTATGTATTTGCCTCATTCTCATCGCATAGTATGGGGAGGAAAAAATGGAATTTCTACCTATCTGCTAAAAACAAAAAAAGAAAGTAGCAGGGTGTATATTACCAGTGTCTCCAGTAGTAGCAATCAAGAATGCATCCTATTTCCTTCTCAGACGGAGAAAATTCGGTTGAAATCAAGGGAATATATTACTTTCGAGTTATCTACCTTGCAATATACGCCACATCAGGATGTAACTTTCTATTATAAGTTAGGTGATAACGACATTTGGCAATCGATCAAAAAAGGAAGTAACGACTTGTTGTTTGCTCATATTTCGGGGGGTACTTATAAGCTGAGTCTCTCTTCTACTAATCCTGCTATCGACAAGCATGCTAAGATTAGTACCTATTATATTATAGTGCCGAGTCCATGGTATGCCTGCACTACAGCTATCTTCATTTATATATTGATAGCCATAGGTATCATTGTCTTTATCTTAGTCTGGTATAGAAGACGCAATCAGGTTATCATGGAAAGGCACGAAAAAGAGCGCTCGATGGAATTGCTGCGACAGAAAAATGAGTTCTTCATCAATATGTCGCATGAGCTGAAAACGCCACTCAGTCTGATCATAGCCCCACTGAGCACGCTCATCAGGGCTACCCAGCAGAATGCTGCCTTGAAGAAATCGCTGACCGGCATCCAGAAGAATGCCTTGCAGCTTAATATGCTTATTCATAAGGTGCTGGAGTTTAAGAATGAGGATTTTAAGGATGATAACTCTATGATCCGCTCGCATGTAGATATGAATTCTCTGGTGCGCAACTGCCTGGAGTCGTTTGCTTCTATCGCAGTAGAAAGAAACATCCAGCTCAATTTCCATTCTGCCAATCAGGAGATATGGATGAATATGGATACATTGAAAATGCAGTCTGCCATCACCAATCTCATTTCCAATGCCATCAAGTTTGTGAAAAACAATACGGGTATAGTAGATGTGACCGTCCGGCTGGAAGAAGACCAGCTGCTGATTGGCATAGAAGATAATGGAAGAGGAATTTCTGCACAGGATGCCAAGATGATATTCGTCCGATTCTATCAGGGTGATAATCAGAATCCGAATAATGAAGGCAATGGTATAGGACTGTATCTTGTAAAGAAATATGTAGAGATGCATGGAGGCAAGATTGATTTGATTTCCCGTAAAACTACCCTCTTTACAATCTCTTTACCTCTCTATGGAGAGAATGCCATCCCACGTGAGATGGTGGATGAAGAAAGGGATATTGATCCTGGTAAATATACCATCATCATTATAGATGACAATAGGGAAATCGTCTCTGTTTTAAGAGATGCGCTCTCGGAACAGTATAACTGTATTGCAGCCTTTGATGGAAAGGATGGCTTGGAAAAGATTGAGAAATACCATCCTAGCCTGATTATCGCAGACCAGATGATGCCTGTGATGAATGGATTCCAGTTGGTAAGAGCCTTGAAACATCAGCAGAATACAGCCAATATTCCAATCCTGATGCTCACGGCTAAGGATGACCAGAATACGGAACTGCAGAGCATCAAGCTCGGTGTGGATATCTTCCTTACCAAGCCATTCAATCTGGATAAGATTCTCTTGCAGGTGTCTCGACTGATAGATAAGAAAATGGCGTTGGAGAAAGAAGCCAAGATAGCAGCCATAGGTTCACCGCAGTTTGAGGAGACTCCAACTTCCGGCAATTATGACGAGAAATTTATGGAAATGGTAACAACCATCATAGAAAAAAATATGGAGGACGAAACGTTTAATGTAGCCTCGCTTGCCGATAAGGTGGGATATAATCCTAAGATGCTCTATCGTAAGATCAAGCAGATTACCGGCATGACTCCAATTGCGTATATCAAAAAGATAAGAATGAAGAAGGCTGCGTTCCTTCTTAGAGGTTCTCAATACACGATTACTGAAATCATGTATATGGTTGGATATAGTAATATGTCGTATTTCATCAAGTGCTTTCAGGCAGAATTCGATTTGACTCCTAAGCAATACTCAGAAAGGTAAAATCTTTTAAGTGGTTTGTTTTCAGTAAGATACCGTGTTTTAGATATTGGACTGTCTAAAATGCGGTATCTTTTTGTCCATTTTGGTTAGGCTCTTTTCTGCCGAATCGCTTAACTTTGCAGTCATCAAATCTTAATTTATAAAAACTTAATAAATTTTAAAGACAATGAAAAAGAAGACCGTTTTAATGACGTGCCTTACGATGACTCTTCTGAGCCAAACTATGGTATGTAAAGCTGCAGCTTCACCTTTATTAAAGGTTCAGACTGCTCAACAAGACTCCAAGACTTTTCCTAAAGTTTCTGGTAAAATCTTCGACAATAATGGTGAACCGATTATTGGTGCCAGTGTCATTGTTAAAGGTACATCCAATGGATCTGTAACAGATATGGATGGTAATTATGTTGTTACCAATGTACCCCAAGGTGCTACCTTGGTAATTTCATACGTAGGTTATAAAAGTCAGGAAGTGGTAGCTAATGCTACATCATTGAAGAATATCATATTGCTTGAAGACAGTAAGACCCTCAATGAGCTTGTTGTCATCGGATATGGTACTCAGAGAAAAGCTGATCTTACGGGTTCGGTAGCTAATGTAGATGCTACGAAATTAAATACGCAAAGTAACTCAACAATAGGACAAGCTCTTCAAGGTAAGATAGCAGGTGTTGACATCGTTTCACAAGGTGGACAGCCTGGTTCTGGATCTCGTATTATGGTCAGAGGTATTGGTACTCTTAACAATGCCTCTCCATTATACATTGTTGATGGCATGTATATGTCGAGTATCGATCATATCAATCCTTCCGACATCCAAAGCATCGATGTGCTGAAGGATGCTTCTTCTGCAGCCATCTATGGTTCTCGAGCAGCCAATGGTGTCGTTATCATTACTACCAAGAGTGGTAGCAATACCGAGGGTGTGCCAACCATAAACGTAACAGCTAATGTTGGTGTTAATACTCCTGCCAAATACTTGGATCTTTTGAATGCATCTGATTGGGCTGCGGTTACCACCGAGTCTAGAGCTGCATCTGGTTTGAAGCCGCTGGATATGGCGCTCGATCTGGCTTCTAAAGAGGATAATGACTGGCAGGATATTATGTTCAATCCTGCTTTGATGCAGAATTATAATCTTTCTGTTCAGGGTGGTGGAAAATATACTACCTATTATAATAGCTTTGGCTATACCAATCAGGATGGTGTGTTGAAGGGTACCAATTTTCAGCGTTATACCATGCAGAGCAAGGTGGATTACAAGAAGGGAATCGTAAATCTGGGTACCAATATCATCTTGGAGTATGATAAGGATAAACCTCTGTTCAGTGAAATTCGTGGAGGTATGGTGGGACATACCTTGCAGTCTGTTCCTACTTTGTCCAGATATGATAGTAGCCGTGTTGGTGGATATGGTGGATTGTATGGTGACGTGGTTAATCTCCGTAACCCATTGGGTACCTGTGATGATAACGTCCTGGGCCGCAAGAGTGACAATGCAAAAGTCTATGCCAACGTTTATTTCTCTGTTGAGCCGATCAAGGGATTGAAGTACAAGATGAACTTTACTCCTGATTTCCAGTTCTATCGTTATAATGAGAAAAAGGGTCTTTACGATTTTGGATTGGATAAAAACGGTATCACTCAGTCAATTGAGCGACAGACACGTACAAGAAATCTCCTGATGGAACACCTCCTTACTTTCGATAGACAGTTTGGTGCTCATAAGATCTCTCTGCTGGCTGGTTATTCTTATCAGGATACGAAGTATCGATACTTGAGTGGCTGGGGACAGGGTATGTCAACCGGTATCTGGGAGTTGGATGCTGCCGTCAGTGGAATTGGAACATCGGGCAACTCTTCTCGCTCGGTATTGACTTCCATCTTGGGGCGTATCTTCTATTCTTATCAGGATAAATACCTGATTACGATGACGATGCGTCGTGATGGCTCTTCTAAGTTTGCCAAAGGTAATCGTTATGGAAACTTCCCTTCGGTATCAGTAGGTTGGAATATTGCTGAGGAAAAGTTTGTCAAGGATCATGTTGAGTGGCTCGACCAGTTGAAGCTGAGAGCAGGATATGGAGAGTTGGGTAATCAGGAAATCTCCGATTATCAGTATTCTTCTACCGTAACAACCGGTATCAACTATCCTAATGGTAGAGGTGAACTCTTGCAAGGTGCATTCCCTAAGTACTTTGCCAATCCTGATATCAAGTGGGAATCTACTTCCATGACCAATGTCGGTATCGACTTGATAGCATTGAACAACAGATTGAGTCTCACGATGGATTACTATGTAAAGAATACCAAGGATATTCTCCTGTCGGTGCCTATTCCTATCTCTACAGGTGGTGCCAACGACCCTGTGAAGAATGCGGGTAAGATCAGAAACAAGGGCTTTGAGTTCAACCTGGGCTGGAACGATCGTCTTGACAAGGATTTCTCTTACAGCGTAAATGCCATCGGTTCGTTCAATAAGAATGAGGTGATTGCCATGGGTTCTGAATCTCAGTTCATTACCGGTGGTGTTGTTCATGGAGGTACTTATACTACCAAGACCCTGGCAGGTTATCCTATCGCTGGATTCTGGCTGATTCCATGCGACGGCTATTTCAACAGTCAGGCAGATGTACAGGCTCATTCCAAGGATGGCAAGTTGATTCAGCCAAGTGCAGAACCGGGTGATATCCGATTCAAGGATACAAACAATGATGGTACCATCAATGATGAAGACCGTGTATATAGCGGTAGTCCGTTCCCTAAGTTTACCTATTCTCTGAATGGAAGTGTCAATTACAAGAACTTTGACTTCTCGTTCACCATCCAGGGTGTCATCGGCAACAAGATATACAATGCTACCCGACTGGAACTGGAGGATGTAACCCGTGGTACCAACTATCTATCAACCGTGCTGGATCATTGGACAGAGTCTAACCACAATGCCAAGACACCAAGATTGGTATGGAATGATCCTAACCGTAATGCTCGTTCTGAGTCAGACAGATTCCTGGAGAAGGGTGACTATCTGAGATTGAGAACAGTTCAGTTGGGTTATACCCTGCCGGAGAACTGCTTGCTGGGCTTCTTCCAGAAGGCACGTGTCTATGCCAGTGTGGATAATCTCTTTACAATTACTGGCTATACAGGATACAGTCCAGATGTGAACTCTTCCAGTGTATATCAGCGAGGATTCGATGAATTTATCTATCCTGCTAATAGAACCTTCATGTTTGGAGTAAATCTTACATTCTAACGTTTAAAGTCAATCTTTTAAAAATAGAAACAATGAAACATGTTAAAACATATATAATTGGCGGTTTGATAGGAAGTATGTGCCTGGTGTACACTTCCTGCGACAGCAAACTCGACCAGGTGAATCCAAATCATGCTACAGAAGCAACCTTCTGGAAGAATGAGGCTGATTTTGAGTTGGCACTTACCTCATGCTACACACCTCTTAAGAATGCTCTTAACGGAGGATATTATGGCACTCGTGGTGTGATGTTGCGTATAGCCAGAGCCGATGAAGTGGATTTCAGAAATGATATCAGCGAGGTATATCAAGCTCAGAATTTTACCAATTCCACAGGTAATTCCCTGGTGCAGGGTATGTTCTATCAGTTCTACAATGCCCTATACCGCACCAACTCCATCATGCAGAAGTTGGAGGAGAAGAAGGACGTCCTTTCTGAAGCCTATATCAAGAAGGCTAAGGGTGAATGTCTCTTTATCCGAGGCTTCTATCTGTTCCAGTTGGCTAAAGAGTTTAAGGATGTACCTCTGCGACTCACCGCGTCTCAGTCTCCTTCAACCTTCCCGCTGGCTAAGTCTTCACAGGAAGAAGTATGGGCTCAGGCGATACAGGATCTGACCGAAGCTGCCAATTTGCTTCCTCTGAAAAATGAGGTTGTAGGAAAACCTACCAAGGGAGCAGCCTTGGCTGCATTGGGTAAAATTTATCTTTATGAGAAGGAATACGATAAGGCCATTGATGTGCTGGAGCCGCTGACCAAGTCGCCATATACCTACAAGCTGGTAGATGATTTTGCCTGGAATTTCGACGATTCGCATGAGAACAATGCAGAAAGCATTTTTGAACTTCTGATTGACAATTTGGGTGGTACCGACTTGTGGGGAGATGGTGAGAACAACAACTCCACACAGACCAATACCCGTCCTAAGGAATATGCGGCTCCTGAGGCTGCCGGCTGGTATGAGGCTACTCCTAGCAAGCAGATGATGGATATCTTCAAACAGGAATTGGACAAGGATGGCAATTACGACTATCGTGCACGAGTATCTGCAGCCTGGGATTATCCTGGATGTACTTATTATCTGAAGCCATTCCGCGAGAAATTTGAGAAAGACAGATGGAATACTACCTGGATTTTGAAGTATCAGAATTGGAATACGGCAGAAGAGGAAAGTGATCCACCTATGTCTTGCATCAACGAGCGTGCTATCCGTTATGCTGAGGTTCTGTTGCAATTGGCAGAATGCTATCTCTATAGCCCTACCAAGCAGGATTTGAACAAGGCTGTGGATTATATCAACCAGATTCGTCGTCGTGCCAACCTGAATGATTACAGTGGAGCGATGAACCAGACTGAGATTTTCAAGGATCTGGAGCATCAGAGAGCTATTGAATTCTTTGTGGAAGGTGAGCGTTTCTACGACCTGCGCCGCTGGGGATTGCTGGATGAGCGAATCAAGACTTGCAGCGATGTGAGATATAAACAGTTGGAAACAGGAAAAGTAGGAGATACGAACAAGTATTACTATTATCCAATTCCATCAAAGGAAATAGAAACCAATACTCTTTGCTCACCAAGTGAAGGTTGGTAAATATTCATAGATAATAATAGGTTTTAAGGTAGCCACGATATGGTAATATCATAGTGGCTACCTTTTTTAAAAGAAAAGTGCATGAAGAAAATATTATTAACCTTATTTGTAGCATTCTTTGCTTTTCTGACTTATGCTGCAGCTGCCTATCAGCCGCATTTCTCTACGGCTGGCTTCTTCGAGATTGCCGGTACCGGAAGAAATGCCTACTCTATGAACCCTGCATGGAGAATGCATAAAGGGCATGTGGATGGAGCCGAGAATGTAAGTTTCGATGACAGTTCCTGGAAGTTGACTTCATTGCCTGATGGCATAGAAAAACTCCCGATGGAGGCGAGTGGCTGTGTGAATTATCAGGGAGAAGTATGGTACAGAAAACATTTCAATGCTGATGCTGCCTGGAAGGGTAAGCGACTGGTGCTCTACTTTGAGGCCATTATGGGCAAATCCAAGGTATGGGTAAACGGAAAGCTGATGAAGCAGCATTTTGGAGGTTTCCTGCCAGTCATCGTTGATGTTTCCAATATGCTGAAGTATGGAGAGGATAATGTCATCACCGTGATGGCAGACAATAGCGATGATCCTTCTTATCCTCCAGGAAAGGCGCAGGATGTGCTCGACTTTACCTATGCTGGTGGTATTTATAGAGATTGCTGGCTTATCAAGACCAACAAGGTATTCATTACCGATGCCAACGAAGAAAATCATGTAGCCGGCGGTGGTGTCTTTGTATCTTACGGCAAGGTTTCTGAGGAGTTGTCGGAAATCAACATCAAGACGAGGCTGAAGAATATCGCCGGCAGTAATTTCAAGGGCTCCCTGGTGTATGAACTGCAGGATGCCAGTCAGAAGACGGTTTGGAGTAAGAAGCTGAATACCAGTATCTCACACCAGGAATCCACAACGTTGTCAACCAAGGCTGCCATCAAGGATGTTCAGCTCTGGACACCTGATCATCCATACCTCTATCGTCTCAATATCTATGTGAAGAATCAGCAGAACAAGATAGTGGATGGATATTATATAAGAATAGGTATCAGAAGTTTAGAGTTTAAGGCTGGCGATGGCTTCTGGCTCAACGGCAAACCTTATCCGGAACCATTGATCGGAGCCAATCGCCACCAGGATTTTGCCATTGTCGGCAATGCCCTGTCTAACAGTCTGCATTGGAGAGATGCCAAGAAACTGAAAGATACCGGACTGCGTGTCATCAGAAATGCCCATTATCCTCAAGACCCTGCCTTTATGGATGCTTGTGATGAACTGGGACTGTTTGTGATTGAAAATACCCCGGGATGGCAGTTCTGGAATCCGGAACCTAGCTTCGCCAACTATGTATATAGCGACATCAGAAACATCGTAAGAAGAGACCGAAATCGTCCGAGCGTATGGCTTTGGGAACCAATCCTCAACGAGACCTGGTATCCTGACGACTTTGCCAAGAAGGTGAAAGGTATCGTACACGAGGAATATCCATATCCATACTGCTATACAGCCTGTGATGCTACGGCAAAGGGAAGTGAATATTACAACATTCAGTTTACTCATCCTCAGAATGGCGATGAGAGCTGGGGCGTAAGTAAATTGGATTCGAAGAAAACCTACTTTACCAGAGAGTGGGGTGATAACGTGGACGACTGGAATTCTCATAATTCTCCTAGTCGTGCCAGCCGGTCTTGGGGTGAGTACCCTATGCTGGTTCAGGCAAAGGGTTATGGCAAGCCGGATTATCAATATACCTGCTATGATGCCTTGTATCGCACCACCCGACAGCATGTGGGAGGATGCCTGTGGCATTCGTTCGACCATCAGAGAGGTTATCATCCGGATCCTTTCTATGGTGGAATCATGGACAACTTCCGACAGCCGAAGTATTCATACTATATGTTTATGTCGCAGCGTCCTAACCAGAAGAATCCTTCGCTTATCGCAGACAGCGGTCCTATGGTTTATATCGCCAATGCCATGACACCGTTCTCGCCAGCTGATGTAACCATCTATAGCAATTGCGATTCGGTGACTCTTACCTATAATAAAGGTGGTAAGGTATATACCTATGCCAAGGCTAAGAATCAGGTGGGAATGCCTTCTCCGATCATTACTTTCAAGGATGTATTCCATGTGATGGATGATAAGGAATTGTCACGCCAGAAGAAGCAGGCTGATTCCTATCTGTTGGCTCAGGGATACGTAGATGGCAAACTGGTGGCTACTCATCAGGTGAAGCCTACCCGCCGACCTAGCAGAATCAAGCTTTGGGTAGATAATGAGGGTACTGCGCTTCATGCCGATGGCTCTGATATGGTAACCGTTGTGGCTGCCATAGCCGATGATCAGGGTAACATCAAGCGTCTCAATAATGAGCACATTCTGTTCTCTATCGAAGGAGAGGGTAGGATTGTGGGTGATCAGGAATCTTTCTCCAATCCTGTAGAAGTGAAATGGGGTACGGCTCCTGTACTGATTCAAAGTACGACTACTGCCGGCAAAATCAAGGTGAAAGCCTCTGTGGTCTGGCAGGGAAAGACTACTCCTGTGGATGGATACATCGAACTGGAAAGTGTAAAACCAGAATATCCGTTGATTGGAAGTGAGAGAGAGATGAATGCCATTCCTCGGAATGGTGTCCGTATGCGCCTGCAAGGCAATACTAACATGCAAAGCAGCAAGGAAAAACTCAAGGAAGTTGAGAAACAGCAAGCTGATTTTGAATAATTAATGCCACTGTTACCACGCTCTGGTATAACTCGTTGGAAATGAGTTGTATTAGGCGTGGCAACAAGTGGCTTTTCTGTTCTTCATTATCCAAAAGAGAAATAAAGTAAAAAAGTGACAACTGTTTTTTAGATTGTTATTTTTACTTTACAATTTAAACGTGACTGGAAAATATCTTAAGAGAAAAAATCATTTCCCTTAAGGAAAAAACTATTTCCCCTTAAGGAAAAAAATAAAAAACCTTAAGGAAAAATTCTCAATCTCTTCTTTCCCCATTTTCCGGGTGTTTTTGCCTGATTTTCTTCCTTGAGAATATTGTTTACATACGGATGAGGAAAGGAGATTCTCTTTTACTAATAAATGTTATATTCCCGGCATTCTTTCCCAAAATCATTTGTTCTCTCCCAAATTTACTGTACTTTTGCAGTAAGTATCTGATTAAAGATTAAAAGTGTGATTCAAAATAAGATATAGATTATGCAATGCAAGAATATCATATTTGATTTAGGTAATGTCTTGGTGAAGCTCAATCCGGAAGGATGCATCGGGGCTTTCAAGGCGATAGGAATGGGGGAATTGGTTGATACGAATCCTCAGAGTGAGGGGATGAAGCTGATGAGCAAGCTGGGTGTGGGAATGATCACCACCGAAGAATTCTGTGAAGCAGCCCGCAAGTTGACAGGGACTGATGTAACGAATGAAGAAATCATTGATGCTGCCAACAAGATGCTGGTGGAGATTCCTGATAAGAAAAAGGAGCGACTCCTGCAGTTGAAGAAGGCTGGCTATCGCCTCTTCCTCCTGAGTAATACCATTGATATTCACTGGGATTATTGTGTGGAGCATCTTTTCCCTTATCAGAACCATGGGGCAGATGATTATTTCGAGCAGTGCTTCCTCTCTCAGAGAATGCATCTGGCAAAGCCTAATGCCCGCATCTATGAGGAGGTAATCAGGCAGGCGAACATCCATCCTGACGAAACCCTCTTCATCGATGACCTGAAGGAAAACTGTGAGGCTGCCGAGAAGCTGGGCATCCACACTTTCCAAAATGTGAAGTTCGATGACTGGCTTGCACTTCGATTCTGACATATCCGTCAGAATCGAAGCTTTTATTAAATGACAACCAGATGATTTGTCAAATGATACCAGGTAATTTATCAAATGATGTCAGGCAGGCATAGAGCGGAACGTTGATCATCCAATCTTGATCCTTATAGGGAAGCATGGAGTAGCGGAGTCCCTTCAGGTGCGGATTGTTGGTGATGAATGTTCTGAGAGATTTGGCCTTGACGTTCACCTCTGCCTTTACTTCAATCGGTATAACCCGGTCGTGCCATTGGGCTAGGAAATCAATCTCTATTGTGGAGCTATCCACAGCATGATAGTATAATGAAATATCCTGGCTTTTCAACTGGGTGAAGACATATAGTTCTGTAAAGGCACCTTTATATTCTGAGAAAATGCCATCGCCCACCAGCATCGATTCTGCTGAAGTCTCTGCCATCGCTCCCATCAGTCCCACATCGAGCATGAAGAGTTTGAAGGCGTTCAGGTCTTCATAGAATTTGAAAGGGAGGCGTGGGGTATTGACTCTCTGAACCTTATATGCCAGTCCTGCATCTATCAGCCATTGGATGGCCAGTTCGAAATCTGCGGCTCTGGCACTTTTCTTCACGGCTCCATAGATGAACTTCTTGTTCTCTTTGGCAAGTTGGGCAGGGATACTGTCCCACACCATATTAATGCGAGGCACTTCTCTATCTGGTGCGTGCTTCGAGAAATCTCGGCGATAGTCTTGTATAATCTGCTTTTGAATGGAACGGACTTCCTGCAGTCCCTTCTGCTCTACATGGGCGAGTACGGCGGCTGGCATTCCTCCTACATAATAATATTGTCGCAGCAGGCTGATCAATTCTGTTTCCAGTAAATTGATGACGTTCCAATTTCCTTCTTTCAAGATGCTTGCCAGTTTCTCTTTTCCCATGGCATCAAGGAATTCGATGAAGTTCATCGGGTAGAGGCGTAGCTCTTCTACTTTTCCTACTGGATATGACACCCCGCTATGGAGTGATATTCCCAGCAGGGATCCTGCCACGATGATATGAATATCAGGAGCATCCTCGCAAAAGAACTTTAAAGCTTCTAATGCTTTAGGACAATCCTGTATCTCATCGAGTACCATAAGGGTATCGTTGGGGGTAATATCTACCTGGCTGATGGCGGAGAGTGCCATCAGTATATCAGCAGTTGTGCCTCCTTTTTCAAACACTTCTGCTGCCTTCTGATTTCTGTCGAGACTGAAGAATGCAAGCTTTTTATATTCTTTTTTTCCGAATTCTTGCAGGATATAGGTCTTGCCTACTTGTCTTGCTCCGTTGAGAATCAGAGGTTTATGATTTCGCTTGTTCTTCCATTCAACGAGTTTATTATAGATGCTTCTTTCCATGATTTACACTTTTTATGATGAATAATCGTATAAACTTCACATTTTTTCTAACGAATATCTGTAGATTCTCACACTTTTTCTGACGAATACATGGAAGTTTTTCACACTTTTTCTAATGAATAACGGAACAAAGATACACTTTTTCTAATGAATAACCAAGGAAAAGGCAGACTTTTTCTCTTTTTCTATTAAAACTTAATATTTGTTATACATTGAGGATAATTCGCTTTTTCCAATAAAATGTTATACCTTTGCCAACTCATAATAACTAACATACAATATCAAAATGAATTTTTACAAGACATTGGGACTGAAAAACAGTCGTATTGACGTGGCTGATGCCTTGCGAGGATTGGCAGTGGCAGGTATTATTCTCTATCATTCCGTGGAGCATTTCAATATGTACGATGGAAGCATAGCGCATGCTTATACGCTGGGGTGTGATGATTGGATGGCAGATGTGCTGGCTTTGCTGCTGTCGGGAAAGATGTATGGCATCTTTGCCCTGCTCTTCGGATTGAGCTTCTTCATCATGAACGATAACCAGCAGCAGCGGGGAAATTGCTTTTCCGGAAGATTTGCCTGGCGAATGTTCCTGCTGGCAATGCTCGGTATCGTGAATACCGCCTTCTTTGATGGCGACATTCTCTTCTCCTATGCCATCTATGGACTGGTTCTCATCCCATTGAGTTATCTTCCTACCAAATGGCTCTGGTGGGTGGTTGCCTTCCTCTTTATCCAACCGATAGAAATCTACTCCCTCATTTCGGGATGGCAGGTAGATGCATCGTCGTTGAGCGAGGTGTATGGAAATATGTATCATGGTCATCAGCACGGCACCTTCCTGGAGAATGCTTATGGTAACCTGCGATACGGACAGGTGGCTACCTATTACTGGTGTATGATGAAGGGAAGACATACGCAGACCATCTGTCTCTTCATACTCGGAATGCTGGTGGGCAGAAAACGTTGGTTCTACAATGAGAACAACAATCTGGCTTTGTGGAAGAAGGTGCTGGTGGTTTCCATCCTGGTATTGATTGTGGGAGGCATAGCTGATGTGCGCCACATGGAAACATGGAACAATTGGCTTTATCCTATCTACAACTTCTTCATTCTCTCGTTCGTAGTTTCAGGCTTCGTACTGTTGTGGTATGGTAAGGAATGGTTCAGAAAGGGATTGTCGTTCCTGCGTCAGTTTGGTAAGATGAGTCTGACCAACTATTTCCTCCAGTCTATCATCGGTTGCGGACTGTTTGCCTATTATGGTTTCAATCTCCAGACGAAGCTCGGCATTACCTATGCCTTCTTTGTCGGCATCGCCATGGTGGTAGTACAATGCCTCTTCTCCAACCTCTGGCTCAAGTATCATTCCCATGGTCCTTTCGAGGGAATATGGAAGAAGCTGACCTGGATTAAGTTCTAAAAAAATGCCCTCCTGTCTTTCGGCAGAAGGGCACAAACTAATTATTCTCGTACAATTAGTTTTGTCAAATGAATAGTTGATATAGGTTAGAGTATGAATGAAGATCTATATTATTATATATCAACTTGAGTATGCCGATGGAAGGCTTAGAGTGGAATGTACTCCACAAATGCTTCCATAGCCTCGTAGCAAGCCAGACCTAACTCATCATAGAGCTGAGCGGTGCCACGGTTGCGGTCTTCTGCACGCTGCCAGAAGAGGCGCTCGTCGTTACCCAAGAATGGAGCACTCTCCATCTGTGACTGGTGCTTGAGGATAGAGTTACGCTTTGCTCTCAACTCCTCAGGGCTCAATGGAACACACATCTCGATGTTCTCAATCTCCCATTCTGCCCAAGCGCCACGATACATCCAGATGCGGCAGTCCTTCAACCACTCTGCGCCAGCCTTCTTCTCCTCGTCGATGGCTGCGAGAACAGCGTCGGTACACTTCTTGTGAGTTCCGTGTGGGTCAGCCAAGTCACCAGCAACATAGATCTGATGAGGCTTTACCTCCTGCAACAATGCTCTAACAATCTCAACGTCCTTCTCTGTCATAGGCAACTTCTCAATCTTACCGCTCTCATAGAATGGCAAGTCGAGGAAGTGAACGCGGTTCAGAGGAATCTCGTTGTATGTACAAGCTGTACGAGCCTCGCCACGACGAATCAGGCCCTTGATGGTCAGAATGTCACGGGTATCGAAGTCGCTCTCCTTCTTGTGTGCGAAGAACTCCTTGATTTCCTGGTATTTCTTAGAGATCACGCTGTCCTTAGAGTCAGCGAAGATCTGGTTGAAACCATTGATGAAGTGCATGAATCTTGTAACCTCCTCGTCGCCTACAGCGATGTTACCGGATGTCTCGTAAGCTACATGTACCTCGTGCTTCTGCTGTACCAATCGGCGGATAGTACCACCCATAGAAATCACGTCATCGTCTGGGTGTGGAGAGAATACGATCACTCTCTTAGGGAATGGTTTCGCACGCTCAGGACGATAGGTATCGTCAGCATTTGGCTTACCGCCTGGCCAGCCTGTGATAGTATGCTGCAAGTCGTTGAAGATCTTGATGTTTGCATTGTATGCAGAGCCGTAGAGAGCCAAGAGCTCGCTCAAACCGTTCTCATTGTAATCCTTGTTGGTCAACTTCAGGATAGGCTTGTGCAACTTCTGGCAGAGCCATACCAATGCACTGCGTACCAACTTGTCGGTCCACTCGCAGTTTGTTACGAGCCAAGGATGCTTGATACGTGTCAGGTGAGAAGCTGCGCTCAGGTCGAGAATTACGTTTGCATTAGGATGAGTCTGGAGGAAGCTAGCTGGCAATGTGTCAGTGATGTTTCCTTCTACTACCTTCTGCATGATTTCAGCCTTCTCGTCGCCCCATGCTGTGAGGTAAACGCTCTTGGCAGAGAGCAGGGTAGCGATACCCATGGTGAGAGAGCAAGGAGGAACCTGCTCGTTGGTGCCGAAGCTGTTCTCCATTTCCTCGCGGGAAGTATTGCCGATGAGGATCAGACGGGTGATAGACTGGATGCCGGAACCTGGTTCGTTGGCAGCGATATTACCCATTCTTCCGATACCGAGGAGAGCGATGTCGAGACCGCCGAAGGTCTTGATGCGCTTCTCGTAGAGGTGACAGGTATCCTGCACTGCGTCCTGTGACACGCTGCCATCCAATGTGAAGATGTTCTGTGGATCGATGTCAACATGGTCGAGGAAACGCTCCTTCAACTGGTTGATGCTCTTCAGCGAGCTTTCCTTCTGTACTGGATAGTACTCGTAAGCGTTGAATACTACCACGTTTCTGAAACTGAGCTGCTTAGCCTCGCATCTTCTCTGCAATTCCTTGTAGATAGGTGTGAGCGACAAGCCTGTGCCCAATGCCATCACGTAATATCTGCCCTCGTGCTGAGCTGCCTTGATTTCCTTCTCTACTTGGTCAGCTACATGAGCTGCACCCTCCATGGAAGAGGCGAAGATGTCGGTGTGAATTTTCTCCATTCTGGAGATCTCTGAGTACTCTACTGTAGTCTTTGGTTTGTAGTATGCCAATGGTACCTTATTGAGTACAATTTCTGAACTAAGATTTAGTCTCATAGTTTCTTGTCTTTATAGTTATTACTTTGTTTTTTTACAAGTTGTCTTTCTCGATGTCCTTGAAGTACTTGTAGGTGCTTACCTTCAGCTCATCTGTAGCGCTCTCATCGCAAACGATGATACCGTGCTGGTGAGTCTGCAGTGCACTGATAGTCCAAGCCTGAGTTACAGGACCTTCGATAGCTGCCTGGAGAGCACGAGCCTTGTTGTGACCATTGCAGAGAATCATCACCTCTCTAGCTGCCATAACGGTACCAACACCTACTGTGAGGGCAGTAGCTGGTACTGCGTTCATATCGCCACCAAAGAAACGAGAGTTAGCGATGCGGGTATCAGTAGTCAGAGTCTTTACGCGAGTGCGAGAGTTGAGAGAAGAGAATGGCTCATTGAAAGCAATGTGACCATCAGGGCCGATACCACCGATGAAGAGGTCGATACCACCTGCTTCTGCAATCATCTCCTCGTAGTGAGCGCACTCAGCCTCAAGATCCTCAGCGTTACCATTGAGAATATGGATATTCTCCTTAGGGCAATCGATGTGGTCGAAGAGGTTGTGAGCCATGAATGAATGATAGCTCTCTGGATGAGCCTCTGGCAAACCTACGTATTCGTCCATGTTGAATGTGAGTACATGCTTGAAAGAAACCTCACCAGCCTTGACAGCCTTTACGATTTCTGCATACATACCAATAGGTGATGAACCTGTTGGCAAACCCAATACGAATGGTTTCTCTGCTGTTGGTTGGAAAGCTTTGATAGTCTCCACAACGTGACGAGCTGCCCAGCGAGCCAACTCATCGTAATTCTTTTCGATAATTACACGCATAGTTGATATATGTTTATTTAGTTAATGTATTCTTATATATTAATAATGTATTCTTAATCTATTAATTGTTCAAGTACTTGCTTCTTGCCATAAGGCAGGCTCCAATAAGTCCTGCATGCTCTTTCAGGGTAGAGGCGGCAACCAGCGAATCCTCGTTCACCATATTGAGCGAGAACTTTTTGATGCCCATGCAGATAGGTTGGGTAAGATAAGCACCTGTTACAGATAGGTCTCCTCCGATGACCAGCATCTCTGGATTGAAGATGTTGATGATGCCGGCGAGATTGGTTCCCAGTTCCACTGCTACCTTCTGCAGGGTTTCGATGCTGAGAACATCCTCTTTTTTAATGGCATCGAGGATATCCTGCAGGGTGAGTTCCTGATGCTGGTTCTTCACCTTGTCGGATAGCACGGATGTTCCACCGTTCTCCAGAGCCTCTTTCATCTTGCGCAGCAATGCCGATCCTGATGTTTCTGTTTCCATGCAACCTGTTTTTCCACAATGGCAGATGATGTCATTGTTATAGATGTGCATGTGTCCGATTTCACCCGAGAAGCCTGATTTTCCGAGATAGAGCTTACCGTCGAAGATGATACCGATGCCGATGCCCCAGCTGATGTTCACGAAGATGATGTTTCTCAATCCCTTGCAGACACCTTTCAGATATTCGCCGTAAGTCATGCAGCGGGTATCATTGTCGATGCAGAAAGGCAGGTGGAGCCTTTCGGTCAGCGCTTCAGCCAGCGGCATTGCCGTGCTGGTGAAGTAATTATAGGCACAACCTGTTTCCGGGTTCACTCGTCCACCGATACTCATACAAGCTTTTTTGATCAGACTTCTTTCAATGCCTGATCTCTGAATGTATTCGTTGATGAGGTTGATGAAACGGTCAAAGCATGTCGGGGTGTCCTGATAGTCAAAGTGTATCTGTTCGGATTCTGCTACCATGTTTCCACAAAAATCACAGATGCCGAAGGTGAGACTTTGCTTTCCTGTATCTATGCCGAGGAAATATCCGGATGTTGCTATGAGGTCGTAGATCTTGGGCGCTCTCTTCGAGTAATTGTCTTTCTTGCCTGTTACCTCAATCAAACCATCCTCTATGAGCTCGTTCAGCGTCTTGGTAGTATATGGCACACTTACCCCCAAACTATTGGATAGTTCGGCGATAGTTTGCCCTCCATGTTCAATGAGCAAGTTCAAAAGAGCTGTCTTAGAGGCAGACCATTTAGTGTGAGGTATGATGCTTTTTGCCATACAGATATTTCATGTTTAAGTTTTTACGCTGCAAAGATAAATAAATAAATCCGTTTTTTTAATATTTGCGAGTTAATTAATCTAAATTATTAGAATAAACTTTGTTTTTCCCCATTTTAAGGGGATGATTTAACTAATTGAGCCTATGATTTTTAGCTTTTTAAAAAGTCTGAAGAAAGGAATGCCTATCTATCGTCCTTTTATATATATAATAAGGTGTAGGGGAATGAAACGTAAGAATAAATAAATAAACTATTTTAATTAACTAGAATAACGAAAAATAATTCTTTAAATTTTGGTTGGTATTAAAATAAATTGTAAATTTGCACCCGAATAACAAAACTAACAATCGAAATGAAAAATAAAAAGTTTTATCCCTGGTTAGTTGTAGCACTCCTCTGGGTGGTTGCTCTTCTCAACTATATGGATCGACAGATGCTTTCCACCATGCAGGCCGCTATGAAGGTTGACATCGTGGAATTACAGCAAGCTGAAGCCTTTGGCGCTTTGATGGCAGTCTTCCTTTGGATCTATGGTATTGTGAGTCCATTTGCCGGTATCGTAGCTGATAGGATCAGTCGAAAGAAATTAGTAGTAGGCAGTCTCTTTGTCTGGTCTCTGGTGACCTACCTGATGGGATATGCTTCCAGTTTTGATCAACTTTACATGTTGAGGGCGTTGATGGGTATCAGTGAAGCGCTTTATATCCCTTCTGCCTTGTCTCTCATTGCTGACTGGCATGAAGGAAAGTCCAGATCTCTGGCCATCGGTTTTCACATGACCGGTTTGTATGTAGGGCAGGCTATCGGAGGATTTGGTGCTACCGTGGCAGCAGCCTTCTCCTGGCACACCACTTTCCACTGGTTCGGTATTCTCGGAATCGCTTATTCTGTCGTATTGCTTCTGTTGTTGCACGATAAAGACAAGAATACTGCGAATGTGGCTGTGACTCAGAAGGAAATGCCTGCAAAGGGCGGATTGTTCCAAGGCTTATCTGTTGTGCTTTCTACTTGGGCATTCTGGGTGATTCTCTTCTATTTCGCAGTTCCTTCTCTTCCAGGTTGGGCTACCAAGAACTGGCTTCCAACCTTGTTTGCAGAGAATCTGGGTGTACCTATGTCTGAGGCGGGTCCGATGTCAACTATCACCATCGCAGTATCCTCATTGTTTGGTGTCCTCTTCGGCGGTGTACTTTCCGATAAATGGGTTCACAAGAACATCCGTGGCCGCGTTTATACCAGTGCCATCGGTCTGGGAATGACGATTCCTGCTCTCTTCCTCCTGGGCTTCGGTCACAGTGTGGTAGCGGTAGTGGGAGCTGGATTGCTCTTCGGTATCGGTTATGGTATGTTTGATGCCAATAATATGCCAATCCTCTGCCAGATTATCTCGGCAAAATATAGGGCAACAGCATACGGTATCATGAATATGGTGGGCGTATTTGCCGGAGCCATGGTTACCCAGATAATGGGTAAGTTCTCTGATGGCGGTAATCTGGGCTTGGCCTTTGCTGTATTGGGCGTGGTGGTTATCGCTGCGTTGACACTTCAGCTGGTTTGCTTGAAACCAAAGACTGATAACTTAGAATAATAAATAGTAACAAAGAAAATTTAACTAACTTATATATATATAATTATGGAAAAGATCATTGGACTTATCGATGCACCGTTTACTCCTTTTTATGCTAACGGTGATGTGAACTTGGAACCTATCGAGGCTTATGCCAAGATGCTTCAGAAGAACGGTCTGAAGGGTGTGTTTATCAATGGCTCATCAGGCGAGGGCTATATGTTGACCACCGAGGAGAGAATGCTCCTTGCTGAGAGATGGGTAGCCGTAGCTCCAAAGGACTTTAAGATTATCGTTCATGTAGGCAGCTGCTGTCTCCGTGAGAGTCGTCGTTTGGCTGAGCACGCACAGAAGTTGGGTGTTTGGGGCATCGGTTCAATGGCTCCTCCATTCCCACATATCGGCCGCATCGAGGAACTGGTGAAGTATTGCGAGGAGATTGCTTCTGCTGCTCCAGAGCTTCCTTTCTACTACTATCATATTCCTGCATTCAATGGCGCTTACCTGCCAATGCTCGATTTGTTGAAGGCTGTAGATGGACGCATTCCTAACTTCGCTGGTATCAAATATACCTTCGAGAGCCTGTATGAGTACAACCAGTGCCGCCTCTACAAGAACGGTAAGTACGATATGCTTCATGGTCAGGATGAGACCATTCTCCCTAGCCTGGCTCAGGGCGGTGCACAGGGTGGCATCGGAGGAACAACCAACTATAACGGTAAGGAGTTGGTAGGCATCATCGAGGCTTGGAAGAACGGCGATATTGAGACAGCCCGTGAGAAGCAGAACTTCGCTCAGGAGGTTATCAACGTCATCTGTCACTACCGTGGCAACATCGTTGGCGGTAAGCGTATCATGAAGTTGATGGGCTTCGACTTGGGTCCTAACCGTACTCCATTCCGCAACATGACCGATGAGGAGGAGCAGGCAATGAAGAAAGAGTTGGAAGCTATCCACTTCTTCGAGCGTTGCAATCAGTTTTAAGTAAAATCCACTAGAACCAGTAAGAATGAACATAAAAGAATATATTAAGCAGTGGGCTGAATCTTATAAGACTGATCTGACAGAGAACATCATGCCATTCTGGATGGAGCATGGATGGGATAAGGTAAACGGTGGTGTTTACACTTGTCTTGATAGAGATGGAAGTCTTATCGATACCACCAAGTCTGTGTGGTTTCAGGGTCGATTCGCCTTTATATGCGCCTATGCATATAATAATGTAGAGAAGAACCCGATGTGGCTGGAGGCAGCGAAGAGCACCCTCGACTTCATCGAGAAGCATTGTTTCGACGAGAATGGAAGAATGTACTTCTCTGTTACAGCCGAAGGCAAGCCATTGCGCATGCGTCGCTATGTATTCTCTGAGACTTTCGCAGCTATTGCGATGTCGGAGTATGCTTTGGCTACCGGCGAGCAGAAATATGCTGAACGTGCCCTCCAGATCTTCAAGGATACACAGCGTTTCCTCACCACACCAGGCATCCTGGCTCCTAAGTTCGAGGAATCAGTGCAGTTGCAGAGCCACAGCATCATCATGATCCTCATCAACGTGGGTTCATGCATCCGCAAGGTTATCAACGACCCTAAGCTCACCGAGCAGATTGATGAGTCAATCGCCAAGTTGAAGAAGTACTTCATCCACCCAGAGTTCAAGTGTCTGCTGGAGACGGTGGGCATGAATGGTGAATTTGTGGATACCTGTATGGGTCGCACCATCAACCCAGGTCATTGCATCGAGACTTCATGGTTCATCATGGAAGAGGCAAAGCAGAGAGGCTGGGATAAGGAGATAACCGATATGGCGCTGCAGATCTTCGACTGGTCTTGGGACTGGGGATGGGACAAGCAGTATGGCGGCATCATCAACTTCAGAGACTGCAGGAATCTTCCTTCGCAGGATTATTCTCAGGATATGAAGTTCTGGTGGCCACAGACCGAAACCATCATCGCTTCGCTCTATGCTTACCTTGCAACAGGTGATGAAGAGTATATCTACAAGCATCAGCGCATCAGCGAGTGGACCTATGCTCACTTCCCGGATGCCGAGTTCGGCGAGTGGTATGGTTATCTTCACAGAGACGGTACCGTGGCACAGCCTGCCAAGGGTAATCTCTTCAAGGGTCCGTTCCACATTCCGAGAATGATGATCAAGGCATACTCTCTGTGTCAGGAGATTTTGAACAAGGAAGTATAACTGAACAAAAAATGAGAAGTATGATTTTTTCAGCAAATATAAGCAAGGCATTGTGTATCGCTACTATGGGTATTACCCTGATGATGCCTGCACAGGTTGCTGCTGCAACCCCAGAAATGGCAGTTGAGGCTCAGACTGTGAAAGGTCAGGACGGCATCACCGTCTTCCCTAACAAGGAAGCGCAGTATCGCATTCCTGCCATCGTGGAGTGTAAGTCGGGTAAGTTGATTGCGTTTACCGATCATCGTTATCACAATAAGGATATTGGTGGCGGCCGTCATCTCGATATCGTGATGAAGACCAGTATGGACAAGGGCGCTACCTGGAGCTCTCCTGAGCAGATGGTGGCTAAGGGCGGAAACGGTATTGCTACCAGTTTCGACTGCGCCCATGGCGATGCGGCTGTCGTAGTAGATAAGAAGAGCGGCAGAATCCTCCTGATGTGTGCATCGGGTGGCATCGGCTACTGGGAGTCTAAGCGTGGTAATCTCCTGATGATGGGTAGATACTACAGCGACGACGAGGGTAAGACATGGTATGGCGAGGAAGTGACCAAGCAGATCTACGACCTCATGCCAGAAGTGGAATCTGCCTTTTTTACCAGTGGTAGAATCTGTCAGAGTAAGCAGATCAAGGTGGGCAAATATTATCGTGTCTATACCGTGTTGTGTACCCGCAGCGGAAACCGCATTCTCTATAGCGATGACTTCGGAGAGACCTGGAATGTCTTGGGCAAGAATGTAGCCGAGGCTGCTCCTTATGGAGATGAGGCTAAGGTTGAAGAGTTGCCAGACGGTAATGTGTTGCTCAGCAGCCGTGCAATGGGTGGACGCCACATCAACATCTATACTTATGAGGATAAGAAGACAGCCACAGGTTCTTGGGGCAAGGTAATAGCTTCTGATGCCAAGAATATGGGTGTTGCTGCCCACAAGAACTCTTGCAATGGTGAGGTTCTCATGGTGGATGCCAAGAAGAATGGCAAGAAGGTGAAACTGCTCCTGCAGAGTGTTCCGGTAGGTCCAGGCCGTAACAACGTAGGTATCTACTACAAGGCATTGGAGACTCCTGCTGATTATGCTACTCCAGAGACGATTGCCAAGAACTGGGAAGGCTGTTATCAGTTGAGCAACACAACATCGGCTTACTCAACCATGGTTCAGGGCAAGAATGGAAGCATCTACTTCCTTCTGGAGGAGAATGCCTTTAAGAATCCGAAGACACAGACGGATGACTATTACGACATTCGATTCTATGACCTGAGCATTGAGCAGATAACGAACCATAAATACAAATAGCTGAACTTTCGAAACTTGAATTAAAGTATTATAAGATCGGTTTATATATATGTTGTATGGTAAGTTAAAGTTTCCTAGTAGAGTGCTGGCTGCGATTGTGCTGTCGGCACTCTTGATGGGGCTCCAGACTGTGAATGCAGTCCCAAAGAAAAAAGCTGCCCCAAAAGTAAAGGTGGCTTGTGTTGGTAACAGTATTACCTATGGTACAGGTATTCAGGATAGAGAACATTTCTCTTATCCTGTACAACTTCAGAAGATGTTGGGCGACAAGTACCTGGTAGGTAACTTCGGTAAGCCGGGTGCTACCCTGTTGAGGCATGGACACCGTCCGTACATGCAGCAGGAAGAGTACCGACAGGCAATGGCGTTCAAGGGCGATATTGCTGTCATCCACTTGGGTATCAACGATACGGACCCAAGAAACTGGCCTAACTATCGTGATGAGTTCGTGAAAGATTATCTTTCCCTGATGGACTCTCTTCGTTCCGTGAATCCGAAGGTACGTTTTATTCTGGCTCGAATGACTCCGATTGCCCACCGCCATCCCCGTTTTATCTCGGGTACCAAGCAGTGGCATGATGAAATACAGGAGGCTATCCAGGTGGTAGCAAAGGTGAGCGGAGCGGAAGTGATCGATTTCCATGCACCTCTCTATCCTTATCCTAATCTGTTGCCGGATGCCATCCATCCGAATGCGGAAGGTGCCGGCATCCTGGCGAAAACCGTTTATGGCGGTATTACCGGAAACTATGGTGGACTTCAACTGTCTGATCTCTATACAGATGATATGGTATTGCAGCGCAATGTGCCGCTCGATATCCATGGCATCGCCAATACGGGCGAGAAGGTGATGGTTAGCATTGCCGGACAGAAAGCTTCTGCTGTTGCCAACAACCGTGGCGAGTGGAATGTCACCCTGCAACCTCTGCAGGTGGGCACCGATTATACGCTGACCATTCAGGCTGGCAAGCAGAAGAAAGAGTTCCGCCATGTGGCTGTAGGTGAGGTCTGGTTGTGTTCGGGACAGTCGAATATGGCATTCCGATTGAATCAGGCTGCTACCGGCAAGAGAGACATCGCTCAGGCTGATGACCCTGATTTCCGTCTTTTCGATATGAAAGGAAGATGGGAGACTTATGATGTGGCTTGGCCGGCATCCTGTCTGGATTCTCTGAATCATCTGCAGTATTTCAAGCCTACTACCTGGAAGAAGGTTTCTCCTGAAACAGCAGCCCAGTTTTCTGCCGTAGCTTATTATTATGGTAAGATGCTGCGGGATAGTCTGAAGGTGCCTGTAGGATTGATCTGCAATGCCATCGGCGGTGCTCCTACGGAAGCCTGGGTAGATAGAAATACCTTGGAAACCCAGTTCCCGGCTATCTTGAGAGACTGGTTGCACAATGACTTTATCCAGGATTGGGTAAGAGGCAGGGCTGCCAGGAATCTCACCAATGATGCTACTCATCTCGGTCGTCATCCATACGAGCCATGCTATCTCTACGAGAGCGGTATCCTGCCTTTGCAGCAGTATCCTATCAAGGGAGTGATCTGGTATCAGGGTGAATCGAATGCCCACAATATGGATGCTCACGAACAACTCTTCCGTCTCCTGGTGGATAGTTGGAGAAGCAATTGGAAGAATCCTCAGATGCCTTTCTACTTCGTGCAGTTGTCCAGTCTGAACCGTCCTTCCTGGACCTGGTTCCGTGACAGTCAGCTCCGATTGATGAAATCCATCCCGAATACCGGAATGGCAGTGTCTTCCGATCAGGGCGATTCGCTCGATGTGCATCCTAAGAACAAGCAGCCGGTGGGTGAGCGACTCGGACGCTGGGCTTTGAACCAGACCTACGGCCATGGCGTAACCCCATCGGGTCCTATATATAATAAGGTGGTAAGAGAAGGCGAATCGCTGGTGGTATCATTTACCTATGGCGATGGTCTCCGTACTTCCGACGGCAAGGCTCCATCCTGCTTCGAGATGGCAGAGGAAGAGGGTCTCTTCTATCCTGCACAGGTGAAGATTGAGGGAAATAAGGTCCGACTCACTTCTCCAGAACTCAAGGCACCGAGATTTGTGAGATATGCATGGCAACCTTTCACACGTGCCAATCTGGTGAACCAGGACGGTTTGCCGGCATCTACATTCCGGGGAGAAATCAAAGCGAGCATCAAGTCCCTGTCTGGCTTCCCTTCTGGTGAGGCTGGTTATGAGCTTGGTGTCTCAGCTTGTTATTCAGGATTCATCGGCGACTACCTGATAGTGGCTGGTGGCTGTAATTTTCCTGAACCTGGAAAGAAGAAGTACTATTCGGGTATCTATGCAGCGAAAGTGACAGGCAACGAGGAAACCTTACATTGGGAGATGATAGGCCGCTTGCCTGAACCTGCGGCTTATGGTGGAGTAGTAACCTCTGGTGATAGCCTGGTTCTGGTTGGTGGATGCAATACAGAACATAGTCTGAAAACCGTCTTGAGTATCCACTTGGACAAGAAGACCGGCAAGCCGATCTTGAAATCCTTGCCAGCCCTGCCTTGTACGGTAGATAATATGGGTGTCTGTCTGATGGACAATCGCCTGTTTGTTGTGGGTGGCAATCAGGATGGTCATCCTTCCGCTTCCGTTCTCACCTGTGAACTCGGAAAGAGTCTGGAATGGAATAGAGAAACGGAAATGATTGGCGAACCGAGAGTTCAACCGGTCTGCGCTGCCTATGATGGTAAGCTCTATGTCTGGGGCGGATTCTATCAGAATGGCAAGTCAAGCATCGTTGCCACATCAGGATTGCGTTACCATCTCCAGGGCAAATGCTGGAATTCGCTTCCTGCACCCCGTAATGGCGAAGGCAAGGAACTCACCTTGACGGGAGCTACTGCCATGTTGACTGTGGCTCCCGACGGTGAAGCCCAGATTATCTGCGCCGGAGGTGTGAACCATGATATTTTCTGGGATGCCATCAGCGGAACCTATTCCAAGGTGGCACAATCCGATTATTTGAAGAAGGACATTTCGTGGTATCAGTTCAACGGTTGTCCTTTGACATATAAACTGAAAACTGAACGCTGGGAAATTCTTTCCCATCAAACCCCTCTACTGGCTAGAGCGGGAGCCCAAGTGGCAATGCGAAAACATACATTATATTATATTGGCGGTGAATTGAAGCCTGGTCTTCGTTCACCCGGTATAGTTCAGTTAGATTTACGTTAATTAATGATTCTACCAGTGTGGTATGATAGTCTGGCGAGGCTTCATCCACACTGGTTTTTCTATTTTATAAAGGTTTGTTGCAAAATGAAAGCTAAAATGGTAGTTTTCCTTTTATTTTGTATTGTGATTCTAAAGTTGGGTTGTCAAATAGAAAGAAGAATAAAATAATTGTAGCAAAAAGTAAGTAAATAACTCTTTGATTAATCAAAATGTCGTACCTTTGCACTCGAAAATAAACAATATGTAATTTAATAATAGGAGAGATTAACATGAAAAAGATCGAAGCAATTATCCGCAAGACGAAATTTGAGGATGTAAAGGAAGCTTTGCTTGCCGCCGACATTGAGTGGTTCTCTTACTACGATGTAAGAGGAGAGGGCAAGATGCGACAGGCTCGTATCTATCGTGGTGTCATGTATGATACCAGTAGTATTGAGCGAGTATTGTTGAATGTAGTCGTGCGCGACAAGAACGTAGAGAAAACAATTCATGCCATCCAGGAGGCAGCCCGTACCGGCGAGATTGGTGATGGTCGAATCTTTGTAATTCCTGTAGAGGATACCGTAAGAATCCGTACAGGTGAAAGAGGCGACATCGCTCTTTATAATGCGGAGCAGGAAAAATAAGATGTGGAAGGGAGGAGAGAGATTAGTTTTCAGATTGTATCAACACTTTAAAGATTTTGTGTTATGAGTGTACAGGATTTAGGAATTTCATTAGATACCGTATGGATGCTCTTGGCAGCCATGTTGGTCTTTTTCATGCAGCCGGGATTCGCCCTCTGCGAGGCGGGCTTTACCCGTAGTAAAAACACCGCGAACATCTTGTTTAAGAACTTCGTTGACTTTATGGTCGGTTCGGTTCTTTTCTGGTTCGTAGGTTTTGGATTTATGTTTGGTAGCGATGGCGCCGGATTCATCGGTATGCCTAACTTCGGCGACCTTTCTTTCTACAAGAATGCAGCTGGTCTTCCTACAGAAGGCTTCCTGATGTTCGAGACCGTATTCTGCGCTACCAGTGCTACCATCGTTTCAGGTGCCATGGCAGAACGTACCAAGTTCTCTATGTATTGCATCTATTCATTCTTCATCTCATTGATTATCTACCCTGTAGAAGGTCACTGGACATGGGGTGGCGGTTGGCTTTGCAATGCTGATGCCGGTTCATTTATGATGGACACCTTTGGTGCTGCCTTCCACGATTTCGCAGGTTCTGCCATTGTGCATAGTGTTGGTGGTGTCCTTGCCTTGGTAGGTGCTATCTGCTTAGGCCCTCGTTTGGGCAAGTACCGTAACGGCAAGAGTATGGCTATCCCTGGTCACAACCTGATGGCTGCTGCCCTCGGTGTATTCATCCTCTGGTTCGGATGGTTCGGATTCAACCCTGGTTCTCAGCTCGCTGCTTCTGGTGAGGTTAACCGTGTTGCTATCAGCCACGTATTCCTGACAACCAACCTGGCTGCAGTTTGTGGTGGTCTCGGTACTATGTTCACCTCTTGGATCAAGTATGGTAAGCCATCATTCTCATTGACATTGAATGGTATCCTGGCAGGTTTGGTAGCCATCACAGCCGGTTGCGACTTGGTTAGCCCTTTGGGTTCTGCCATCATTGGTCTCCTGGCAGGTATCATCCTGGTATTCTCTATCGAGTTCATTGATACCAAGCTTCATATTGATGACCCTGTAGGTGCAAGTTCAGTACATGGTGTATGTGGTATCTTCGGTACCTTGATGACAGGTCTCTTCGCCCTCGATGGCGGTGCCTTCTATGGTGGCGGTTTCGGTTTCTTCGGAGCACAGCTCTTCGGTATCATCGTTATCGACCTTTGGGCAGCTGCAACAGGTATCATCCTCTTCTGGGGTATCAAGAAGATTGCTGGTCTCCGTGTTGACAAGCGAATCGAGGAGGAAGGTCTCGATATCTACGAGCATGGTGAGAGTTGCTACAACTAAGGTACTTTCATATATTGACGAGAGAGATTATTGATAAAAGTTTTGGTAGGCAAGGTTTTTTATAGTAACTTTGCAGCCAAAACTTTTTAAAACAGGAACGGAGCTAGTGGATGAAGCCACCGCTTACAACAAAAAAGAGGTGGATGAGTTCTATTGTTCCTTATTATTAACGGAAAAACAAGAGAGATTATGAAGAAGATTTTAGATATGAAGAAGATGGGTGCCTTGGCACTCGGTTTGATGGCTTTTGCTCCTGCTGCCATGGCACAGGACGAGGTAGAAACTTCTATCGGTGCTGATATCGTAAGCCAGTACTACTGGCGTGGTCAGGATTTGGGAGCCGTTTCCCTGCAGCCAACTCTGGGTATCGGATATAAGGGATTGTCTCTTACAGCTTGGGGAAGTGTAGGTCTTTCTCAACCGGAAGATACCAAGGAGTTTGATCTTACCTTGGCTTACGAGACCGGTGGTTTCCATATCGGAGTAACCGATTACTGGTTCAACTCTCCAAACGAGAAGTATTTCGCTTACAAGGCTCATGAAACTTCTCATGTTTTCGAGGCAAATGTAGGTTATGACTTCGGTCCGCTTGCCTTGAACTGGTACACCAACTTCGCCGGCAACGATGGAGTCAACAAGGATGGCGACCGTGCTTATTCTTCTTATCTTGAGGCTACCGCTCCATTCAAGTTGGGTGGTTGCGACTGGGAGGCAAGCATTGGTGCCGTACCGTTTGCCACTTCCTTCTATGGTGATGCCAACGGTTTTGCCGTTACCCACGTAGGCGTCAAGGCAACGAAGGATATCAAGATTACCGATTCCTTCTCTGTTCCTGTCTTTGCTCAGGTAGCTGCTAACCCTAGCACAGAGAAAGCTTATCTGGTAGTAGGTTTCACCCTGCAGCCATAAAGTGAGGTCATTTTTTTCAGTTAGCATAAATATAAATGCCGATAGTTCGCTGGAACTATCGGCATTTTCTTTATATATAATAATGTGTATTACAAGTTGTTCAGCAAGTCTGCCTTGCCATCATTGATCAGCTTGATGACCAACTCTCCGAAGAGGGTGTTCTGCCATGCGAACCAAGGACGGGTGTATTTAGAAGCATCGTCCTTGTGGAAAGACTCATGGATGAATCCCATACCGGCATCCGTATTCAACAGCATCTTCATGCAGAAGCGGATCTCGTCATCGCTCTGTGCGGTGAAGCACTTCATCATGATAGACATAGGCCAAGGCATATCGTAACCGATGTGTGGACCACCGATACCTTCGCCAGCCTTGCCACGGAAGAAGCAAGGATTGTCCTCACTCCAAACGAAACGGCGGGTGTTCTGATAGATAGGGTCGTTCATAGGAACATCACCCATATATCCCATACCCAGAAGAGAAGGAACGTTGGAATCGTCCATCAGAAGCTGATTGCCGAAACCATCTACCTCGTAAGCATAGATCTTGCCATACTTAGGATGGTTGTAGATAGCATACTTCTGCAGAGCGGTATGTACCTCGTCAGCAAGACTGCTGCAATCCTGCGCAATCTTCAAGGCTGCATCTTTCTTTGCAGCATCCTTCTCTGCCACGTGCTTCAAGATCTCTGCTGCCTTGTTCATGGAAGAAACTGCCATGAAGTTGGATGGAATCAGGAATGGAAGGATGGTAGCATCATCAGAAGGACGGAACATGGAAGCGATCAGTCCTACTGGTTTTACCGGAGCTCCGAAGCCGTCCCAACCGATGGTATCGAAGGCACGGTCAGAAACACGGGTAAAGTGATAAGCCTTGGCTGTCACCTTGCGCTGCTGCTCGTGGAAGGTCTTCAGGATATTCTCGATAGCCTTCATCCATACTTCGCCGAAAATAGAGTCATCGCCTGTTACCTTCCAGTATTCGTAAGCCAAACGGATAGGGTAGCAGAAGGAGTCGATCTCATATTTGCGCTCGAATACATCCGGCTGCATCTTGGTGCGGTCTTTCTGCCAGCCGGCACCGGTAGGGCCGTCATTGAAGGCATTGGCGTAGCGGTCGATGTTGATGCACTTCAACTGGCGGAGAATCACACCCTTCAGCATCTTCTTCAACTTCTCGTCCTTGTTGGCGAGGGCTACGTAAGGCCATACCTGGGCACCTGAGTCGCGGAGCCACATGGCTGGAATATCGCCGGTATATACGAATGTATCATCATCACCATTTTCGAGCACACGGTAGTGAACGGTACTCTCCAGGGTGTTAGGATAGCAGTTGGCAAACATCCACGCCAGCTTTGGATTCTTCTTCAGGAGTTTCTGTACTTCCTTGATCTTCTTCTCTACAGCTGTAGAAGTGAAGAGACGGTCCTCTACAGGAGGACGCTTTGACTCATATTTGCCATTCACTGGGGTTACCACCTTGGTATAGCGTGCATGCACATCTACCTCAGCATTCTCCTGAGCCATAGCGCTCATGGAGGCAAGAAGAGCCAATGTTAAAATAGTCTTTCTCATTATATTTATATTTTTGTTAGTTAGTGCTTGATTCTTATGGACGGTCGGCAGGACGGGTTCCCCACTTTGATGGCTGGTTGCCCATCTGCAGTTCGAGGGTGCCGCCCTTCATGATGTCGTTGTACATGATGTATGACTTGCTGTATGGCTTGCCGTTCAACTTCACAGACTGTACGTACATGTTTTCCTTGCTGTTGTTCTTGCAGACGATGCTGAAGGTCTTGCCCTTGCCCACGTTCAGTTCAGCCTTGTCGAAGATAGGGCTGCCGATGACGTACTTGCCGCCAGCTGGCTCTACCTGATAGAGACCTACGGAAGAAAGCACATACCATGCAGACATCTGGCCTACGTCCTCGTTGCCGCTCAAACCGTCGAAGTCATCCTTGTACATCTCGTCCAGGGTCTGTCTGAGCAGACGGGCAGCCTTCCAAGGCTGACCTACATAGTTGTACATGTAGAGAACATGATGGCTAGGCTCGTTGCCATGAGCATACTGACCAATCAGACCAGAGATGTCAGGAGAAGCATTGGCACCCATCTCACCGGTAACGATGAAGAGAGAGTCGAGCTTGGTCACAAACTTCTTTTCATTGCCGAAGAGCTTCACGAGTCCGTGAACATCATGAGGCACCAGCCAGGTATATTGCCATGCATTTCCCTCGGTATAGTCATCTTCACGATGCTCGGCAGAGAATGGGTTGAAAGGAACGCGGAACTTGCCGTCAGAACTCAGACCGCGCATAAAGCCGGTCTCCTTGTCGAAGTACTTGCTGTAAGCCTTTGATCTGTTCTCGAAGTACTTGGCATCTTCCTTCTTGCCCAGCATGCGAGCCACCTTTGCCACGCAGGCATCAGCCAGCGCATATTCCATTCCCTTGGCTACGGTTTCCTTGGTAGGCTCCTTGTCGTATGGCAGATAACCGTACTTCTTGAGCAAGCCCATGCCACGCTCATCGAGCATAGCCGACTTCTTCATTGCCTCGTAGGCTCCTTCCTTATCCTTCACATAGCCCTTCAGTACCATATCGGCAAGAACAGGAATACCTGGGTTACCCACCATACAGTTGGTTTCGTTACCCATCAGATGCCATACTGGCAACTTGCCCTGCTGGCGATAGATATTGATGAAGGTACTAGCCATATCTGGCAACATGTCGGTATGGATCATGGTCATCAATGGATGAGCAGCACGATAGGTGTCCCAGAGTGACAAGGTGGTATAATTGGTGAAGTTGCCGTCATAGACCTTGCCGTCTGCACCGCGATACTGACCGTTGACGTCTGAGAAGACAGATGGAGCGGTCATGGTATGATACATGGCAGTATAGAAGATGCGGCGGGAGGTAGAATCGTTGGTCTCGATGTTCACCTTAGCCAATTCCTTGTTCCAGGCTGCATCTGCATCAGCTACTACCTGACGGAAATCCCAGCCCGGAATCTCTTTCTCCAGGTTCAGCTTGGCATTTTCTGCACTCACAGCCGACATACCGGTCTTTACCAACAATGGCTTGGTGACATCAGCTGCGGTAATCAACCATCTGCCGGTGCCCAATGGCTTCACGGTAACTGGCTGAGAGAATTCTGCGAAGAAGAATGCCTTCTGGTCGTTAGCCCATCCCTTGGAGAAACGGTGACCAGCTACGGTGGTAGCGGTGGTGTTATCTACATTCATGTCCTTGGCTCCATCCCAGCCGATACCCTGCTTCAGGTCGAGTACCAACTGTGCCTGCTGTGCATCGGCACCGAAGGTATAGCGCTGGAAGCCGGCACGCTGGGTTGCGGTCAGCTCCACCCATACATTAGGCTGCTGCAGTTTGACTGCATAGTATCCAGGACGCACGTTCTCGTTGTCGTGACTGAACTTGATTTGTTTCTGGTTGCCATCTGTTACAGGCAGGAATGCCACGTCGCCCAGGTCGCCGATACCGGTACCGCTCAGGTGCTGGTGTCCGAAACCGATGAGGATGGAGTCAGAATGGTGATAGCCAGAGCACCAGTCCCATCCGCGGGATGGTTCTGTAGGACCTAACTGGACGTATCCGAAAGGAACGTTAGCTCCGAGGAAAACGTGTCCATGTCCACCTGTTCCGATTCGAGGGTTGACAAACTGGGTCAGATTGCTCGACTTAGCCTGTTGAGCAAGCGATACCTGAGAGTAGCCGCCGGCTAGCACGCAGGTCATCATTAAAAGATTTATAATTTTCTTTCTCATAATGCTATAGTAACATCTACGGAATAATTGAATAAATTAGGTTATTTGTAATAAAACTAATAATACTGCAAAGATACGAAAAAAATGGGAAAAATGGCACAATCCTATATATTTTTTAACTAAACTTTCATAGTATTGATGGGGGATTGCAAATCCCTTCAGGGGTGGTCGAACCTTTTTAGACGGCGGATTTCAAATCCGCCGGAACGCCTAACGGATTTCAAATCTGTCGAGATGCCTCACGGGTTTTGCCCAATACGTGGGGGATTGTCTCCAAGAGCGTAAACCCGTTAGGCGTTCCGGCGGATTTGAAATCCGCCGTAAAAAAAGGTTCGACCTATAAACACCGGGGGATTTGTAATCCCCCAATAAAAGTAAATGTATCCTCCTATCTTGTTTTTCTCTCTTTGTGTTATTTTGAAATAAATAATGTTGTTTGTACTTTCAAAATGAAAGTTTAAACGTGTTAATACGTGCTGATATGTAATTATCTACCTTTTCTTAAGACAAAAGGTAATGAAAATCTTTTGTATATTGACAAAAAGTAGTAATTTTGCAGCCGAAACATAACAAAATGTTATTTGTTTTAGGTAAAAAGAGATAAAAATAACCGTAAAAGAAAGGAAAAGATATTATGTGTGGAATCGTATCTATCTTCAATATTCAGGAGCAAACTCCTGAATTGCGACAGCAAGCGCTTCGTATGAGTCAGAAGATTCGCCATCGCGGACCAGACTGGAGCGGAATCTACTGTGGTGGTTCTGCTATCCTGGCACATGAGCGTCTGAGCATTGTTGACCCGGAAAGTGGTCGCCAACCTTTGTTTGCACCAGACAAAAAACAGGTGCTTGCCGTAAACGGTGAGATTTATAATCATCAGAATATCCGTGCCCGTTTTGCTGGCAAATACCAGTATCAGACCGGTTCCGACTGTGAGGTGATTCTTTCTCTCTATCGTGAGATGCGAGCAGATTCCGACTTTGATACCTTAATATATAAAGGTGAGGATGCGCTCCACGCCCGTATCTCCAAGATGCTTGAAGAACTGAACGGTATCTTTGCCTTCGCCCTTTACGATGCTGAGCGTGATGAGTTCCTCATCGCCCGCGACCCTATCGGCGTAATTCCTCTTTATATTGGTTATGATAAGGATGGAAAAGTGTTGGTGGCAAGCGAGTTGAAGGCTCTGGAAGGCCAGTGCGACCATTATGAGCCATTCCTTCCGGGCCATTATTATTACAGCAAGAACCCTGGCATGAAGCGTTACTATACCCGTGATTGGTTTGAATACGCTGCCATGCAGAAGAAATATCAGATTGATGATAAGAAGAAGGCTGAAGCCCAGCTGAAGGATGCGGAACCTCAGGAAAAGGCTGCGGTAAAGGAAATCCATGATGCCCTTGAAGCATCCGTCAAGCGCCAGCTGATGAGCGATGTTCCTTACGGTGTATTGCTGAGTGGTGGTCTCGATTCTTCCGTCATCTCTGCCGTAGCCGAAAAATTCTCTTCTACCCGTGTTGAGAATGGTGGCGAAACCAAGGCTTACTGGCCTCGACTTCACTCCTTTGCCGTAGGTTTGAAGGGTGCGCCTGATTTGGCTAAGGCACGACTGGTTGCCGACCACATCGGAACCGTGCATCACGAAATCAACTACACCATCCAGGAAGGTCTGGATGCCATCCGTGATGTCATCTACTTCATTGAGACCTACGATGTTACCACCGTGCGTGCTTCTACCCCGATGTATCTCCTGGCGAGAGTCATCCGAAGTATGGGTATCAAGATGGTACTTTCCGGTGAGGGTGCCGATGAGGTATTCGGAGGTTATCTCTACTTCCACAAGGCGCCGGATGCCAAGGCTTTCCACGAGGAAACCGTCCGCAAGCTCGGTAAACTCTACCTCTACGATTGTCTGAGAGCCAACAAGAGTCTGGCTGCATGGGGTATTGAGGGCCGTGTACCTTTCCTCGACAAGGAGTTCCTGGATGTAGCGATGGGCATGAATCCGGTTCTGAAGATGTGTCCGGACAAGACCATCGAGAAGAAGGTGGTACGTGAGGCTTTCGCCGATTTGCTTCCAGAAGAAGTAGCATGGCGACAGAAGGAGCAGTTCTCCGATGGTGTGGGCTATTCATGGATTGATACCCTGAAGCAGATTACCGCATCAGCCGTCAGCGATGAGCAGATGGCGCATGCTGCCGAGCGATTCCCTATCAATCCTCCACAGAACAAGGAGGAGTATTATTATCGCTCTATCTTCGCCGAGCATTTCCCAAGCGACAGTGCTGCCAAGAGTGTGCCTAGCGTACCAAGCGTAGCATGTTCTACAGCCGAAGCCCTTGCCTGGGATGCCTCTTTCAAGAACCAGAACGACCCTAGCGGTAGAGCCGTAGCGGGTGTTCATGAACAGGCGTATAAATAACATAGCTTTTACGAGCAAGCATATCAATAATAAAATAGTTAGAAATAACCGATATAAAACGAACAAGAAATGGAAAAAGGATTGTACAGTTCAGCCTATGAGCACGATGCGTGTGGCGTAGGTATGGTGGTGAATATCCACGGTAACAAGAGTCATGAGCTGGTCGATAACGCCTTGAAGGTCCTCGAGAATATGCGCCATCGTGGTGCTGAGGGTGCCGATAACAAGACGGGTGATGGTGCCGGTATCATGCTCCAGATTCCACATGAGTTTATTCTTCTTCAGGGTATCCCTGTACCGGAAAAGGGAAAATATGGTACAGGTCTTGTCTTCTTGCCTAAGGATGAGAAGAAACAGCAGGATATCCTCTCTATTATGATCGAAGAGATTGAACGTGAGGGACTTCAGTTGATGCATCTCCGCAATGTACCTACCAATCCAGACTGTCTGGGTGAGGCTGCATTGAGCAATGAACCTGCCATCAAACAGGTGTTCATTACAGGTGTTACAGATGATAAGGTGCCTGTCTTCGAGCGCACCCTCTATCTCATCCGCAAACGCATCGAGAAACGTATCAGCGATCCTGATTTCTATATCTGTTCGTTGTCTAATTCGAACATCGTATATAAGGGTATGTTGAGCAGCCTCCAGCTGCGTCAGTACTATCCTGATTTGACGAATAATTATTTTACAAGCGGTCTGGCTCTGGTTCACTCCCGCTTCTCTACCAACACCTTCCCAACATGGAGTCTGGCTCAGCCATTCCGTCTCCTTGCCCACAATGGTGAGATCAACACCATCCGTGGTAACCGTGCCTGGATGAAGGCTCGTGAGAGTGTGTTGAGCAGTGAGGCTCTGGGCGATATCCGTGAGATTTCTCCTATCGTTCAGCCTGATATGAGTGACTCGGCAAGTCTCGACAATGTATTCGAGTTCTTCGTGATGAGCGGTCTGTCATTGCCTCATGCCATGGCTGTGATGGTGCCTGAGAGCTTCAACGACAAGAACCCTATCTCTGAGGATCTGAAGGCTTTCTATGAGTATCACTCTATCCTGATGGAGCCATGGGATGGTCCTGCCGCCCTGCTCTTCAGCGATGGCCGTTATGCCGGTGGTATGCTCGATAGAAACGGTTTGCGCCCAGCACGTTACACCATCACCAAGAATGATATGATGGTTGTGGCTTCTGAGGTAGGTGTGATGGATTTCGACCCTACCGAGATTGCCGAGAAGGGACGCTTGCAGCCGGGTAAGATTCTCCTGATCGATACCCAGGAAGGCAAGATTTACTATGATGGCGAAATCAAGGAGCGCCTGGCTGAGGCTCATCCTTACCGCCAGTGGTTGAACACCAACCGTATAGAACTGGAAAAGCTCCGCAGCGGACGAAAAGTGGAAAACGCTGTGGAAAACCTCACTCGCAAGGAATTGGAGTTCGGTTTTGGCGAGGAAGACATCGACGGTACCATCATTCCGATGGCTACCAAGGGTCAGGAGCCTACTGCATCCATGGGTAATGATACTCCGCTTGCCGTACTTTCCGACCAGCCACAGATTTTCTTCAACTACTTCCGTCAGCAGTTTGCTCAGGTTACCAACCCTGCCATCGACTCTATCCGTGAGAACCTCGTGATGAGTCTTACCGAGTATATCGGTAGAGTAGGTTCTGGCATTCTGAACCCAGACGAGAGCAACTGCAAGATGGTTCGTCTGCCACATCCTATCCTGACCAATACCCAGTTGGATATCCTTCAGAATATCCGCTACAAGGGCTTCAATACCGTCAAGCTCCACATGCTCTTCGAAACCGCCAAGGGCGAAGAAGGACTGCATGAGGCTTTGGATGAACTCTGCAAGCAGGCTGCCCAGAGCGTGGATGATGGCTACAACTACATCATCTTGAGCGACCGTGGCGTGGATGAGACCCATGCCGCCATCCCATCTCTGCTCGCCGTGAGCGCCGTACATCATTATCTGATTGATGCCGGCAAGCGTGTGCAGACAGCCCTCATCGTTGAGAGCGGTGAGATACGTGAGGTAATGCATGCAGCCCTCCTCTTGGGTTACGGTGCATCAGCCCTCTGTCCATATTTGACATACGCCATCCTCGACGACCTCGTCAAGAAGGGAAAGATTCAGGAGGATTACCATACAGCCGAGCAGAACTACATCAAGGCTGTGAAGAAGGGCTTGTTCAAGATTATGGCTAAGATGGGTATCTCTACCATCCGAAGCTATCGTGGTGCCAAGATCTTCGAGAGCATCGGTTTGAGCGAGAGCCTCCTGAAGAGCTACTTCGGAACAGAGGTGAGCACCATCGGCGGTATCGGACTCGAGACCATCGCCCGTGATGCCATCCGCCTGCACGACAAGGCATTCGAGACCAAGAAGCTCGACTTCCTGCCAAGTCTCGGACAGTTCCACTACCGCAAGGACGGTATCAAGCACGCTTGGAACCCAGAGACCATCGCAACCCTGCAGCTCGCAACACGCAAGGGCGATTACGATCTCTTCAAGAAATATACACATCTCGTTGACGATAAGCAGGAGCCTATCTTCATCCGCGACTTCTTCGGTTTCCGCAAGAATCCTATCTCTATAGATAAGGTAGAGCCGGTAGAGGAAATCGTGAAGCACTTCGTTACCGGTGCGATGAGTTTCGGTGCCCTCTCCAAGGAGGCTCACGAGGCAATGGCACTCGCCATGAACGCCCTCGGTGCTCGAAGCAATACCGGTGAAGGTGGTGAGGATAACGAGCGATTCCATTCTACACAGGATGGCATCAGCCTCTCCAGCAAGACCAAGCAGGTGGCTTCCGGTCGATTCGGTGTGACTACAGAATATTTGGTAAATGCAGAGGAAATCCAGATCAAGGTGGCACAGGGTGCTAAACCGGGTGAGGGTGGTCAGTTGCCTGGCTTCAAGGTCAACGAGGTCATCGCCAAGACCCGTCACTCTATCCCTGGCATCAGTCTGATTTCTCCTCCACCTCATCACGATATCTACAGTATCGAGGATTTGGCTCAGCTCATCTTCGACCTCAAGAATGTAAACCCTAAGGCTGCTATCTCTGTAAAACTGGTAGCTGAGAGTGGTGTGGGTACCATCGCTGCCGGTGTGGCTAAGGCGAAGGCAGACCTCATCGTCATCTCCGGTGCTGAGGGTGGTACGGGTGCCAGCCCTGCATCTAGTATGCGTTTCGCAGGTATCTCTCCTGAAATCGGACTTTCTGAAACCCAGCAGACGCTGGTGAAGAACGGTCTTCGTGGTCAGGTTCGCCTGCAGGTGGATGGTCAGTTGAAGAGCGGTCGCGACATCATCCTGATGGCTTTGCTCGGTGCTGAGGAATTCAGTTTCGGTACGGCAGCCCTCATCGTTTTGGGTTGTGTCATGATGCGTAAGTGTAACCTGAATACCTGTCCTATGGGTGTTGCCACACAGGATCCTAAGCTCCGTGCGCACTTCCGTGGCAGCTACAAGTATCTTATCAACTACTTCCGCTTCCTCGCCGAGGAGGTTCGTGAGTATCTGGCAGAGATGGGTTACACCTCATTGAACGATATCATCGGTCATACCGAGCTCATCGTCCGCAAGAAGGATGAGGAGATTGTTCCTATCGAGGGTGCTGATGCCGTAGAGCCTGAGGTGGCTGAGAGCATCAAGGAGAATGCAGACTTGCTCGATTTTTCTCGTCTCTTGCATCGTGAGACAGGTCATTGCTCGCTCTATCATACGACCGAGCAGATCCATGACCTCGACAATGTACTCGACCAGCAGTTGATTCGTGGCGCCCAGCGTGCCATCGAAAACCAGGAAGAGGTGAACCTCGACTTCGCCATCAAGAATACCGACCGTGCTGCCGGTGCCATGCTGAGCGGTATGATTGCCGAGAAATATGGTGAGGCTGGTCTTCCTGACAAGACCGTGAACGTGAAGTTCAAGGGTTCTGCAGGTCAGAGCTTCGGTGCCTTCCTGGTAAAGGGAGTGGATTTCAAGCTCGAGGGTGAGACCAATGACTATTTCGCCAAGGGACTTTCAGGAGGTCGTATTTCCATCCTTCCTCCTATCCGCAGCAACTTCTCTGCCGAGGATAACATCATCGCCGGTAACACCGGTCTCTATGGTGCCACAAGCGGTGAGTTGTATATCAATGGTAAGGTAGGCGAGCGCTTCGGTGTTCGTAACTCCGGTGCCATCGCCGTAATTGAGGGTGCTGGCGACCACTGCTGCGAGTATATGACGGGCGGTAGAGTAGTAGTGCTCGGTGAAACCGGCCGTAACTTCGCCGCTGGTATGAGTGGTGGTGTAGCCTATGTATGGGATAAGAACCACAACTTCGATTACTTCTGTAACATGGATATGGTGGAGATCAACCTCGTGGAGGACAGCACCTATCGCAAGGAGTTGCACGAGCTGATCCGTCAGCATTATCTCTACACCGGCAGTAAGCTTGCCCGTACCATGCTCGATGACTGGAACCACTACGTAGAGGATTTCATCCAGGTAGTGCCAATCGAGTACAAGCGAGTTCTCCAGGAGGAGCAGGTAAAGAAGTTGCAGCAGAAGATTGCGGATATGCAGCGCGATTATTAACATTTAACATTGAACTTTGAGCTTTGAACTTTATGATATGCCTTATGGGGTTATCATACACTATACTAATCATAAAGTTCCAAGTTCAAAGTTCCAAGTTCAAAGTATCAAGATGGGAAATCCAAAAGCATTTTTGACTATACCTCGCAAGGAAGCAGGTTATAGACCAATTCACGATAGAATCCTCGACTTCAGCGAGGTAGAACAGACATTGAATAGCAACGACCGCCGACAGCAGGCTTCCCGTTGCATGGATTGTGGTGTGCCTTTCTGCCACTGGGCTTGTCCGCTGGGCAACAAGGCACCGGAGTGGAATGATGCCCTCTACAAGGGCGACTGGGAGTTGGCTTACCGACTCCTCAATTCCACCAACGACTTCCCGGAGTTCACAGGACGTATCTGTCCTGCACTCTGTGAGAAGGCTTGTATCCTGAATCTCATGGATCATGAACCAACCACCAACCGTGAGGATGAGTGCGCCATCGTGGAGCACGCCTTCTCTGAGGATTATGTGCATGTTGAGATTCCGGAGCGTAATGGCAAGACGGTGGCTGTCATCGGTGCCGGTCCTGCGGGACTGGTTACTGCCAACCAGTTGAACCATAAGGGATATAAGGTAACAGTCTTCGAGGCACGTGAGAATGCCGGTGGCTTGTTGCGCTACGGTATTCCTAACTTCAAGCTCAACAAGAGCATCATCGACCGCCGTCTCCGTCTTCTCGAAGAGGAGGGCATCGAGTTCAGATACAATCAGCAGATTGATGTTACCAAGTTGCCGGAAGGCTTCGATGCCTACGTGGTATCTACGGGTACTCCTACAGCACGCGACCTGAAGATTCCTGGAAGAGAGCTGAAGGGTGTTTATTTCGCCCTCGAACTGCTTTCTCAGCAGAACCGTATCCTCGCGGGTATGGAGTTCTCTAAGGATGAGCTGGTAAACTGCAAGGGCAAGGATGTATTGGTTATAGGTGGTGGTGATACGGGTTCCGACTGTATCGGTACCGCTCATCGCCAGGGTTGCAAGAGCGTAACCCAGATTGAAATCATGCCTAAGCCAGTAGAGGGCCCAGAGGATCCTAAGAATCCTTGGCCAAACTGGCCTCGCACCCTGAAGACTACTTCCAGTCATGAGGAAGGTTGTACCCGTCGCTGGAACATCAACTCTCTGGAGTTCCTGGGAAAGAACGGCAAGCTGACAGGTGTGAAGGTTCAGCCTATCGACTGGAAGCCAAACCCAGAGGGTGGTCGCCCGTTGATGGTAGAGGTAGGCGAGCCGGAAATCATCAAGGCAGAGGCCGTATTCCTGGCAATGGGCTTCCTGAAGCCACAGCAGCCTGAGTTTGCCGAGAATGTCTTCGTGGCTGGTGATGCAGCCAGTGGAGCTTCTCTGGTGGTTCGTGCCATGGCAAGCGGTAGAAAGATTGCTGCTCAGGTAGATAAGTTCCTGAACAAGTAATATTCGGTTATTTTTAACTATAAGTGTAGGGAGGTAAACCTTGTGACGAGGTAAGCCTCCCTTTTTTTGTGCTCGGTAAGTGACTTACTTACGGGTGCTAAGTGACTTGCTTACGAGGTCTAAGTAAGATACTTATGGTGCTAAGGCGACTTGTCCCGGAATGACAGAGTGACACCGATGACAGCATTTTCTTAAAAAATCTCTCGCGTAGGCGGGCGGGAGGCTGATTGGAGAAATTTTTCCTGCCCGCCCGCCCGCGCGTAGGATTTTTTTAGAAAACAAGTGTCATAAGTGTCATAAGTGTCATCGAGTCTCTCTTTCTTTTCCTCTTCTTTTCTTTATTTATTAGACAACTGAAGTGTCTTTTTGTTTGGTCGGTTGATGTAGGTCAAGTTGGTTGACAAGGATATTTTTCAGAAAACGTTATCATCGCGGTAAAAAGGGGGAGAAAAGGAGGAGAAAAGAGGTGAGAATACTTAAAATATTTAAAATTTAAGGCATTTTGCTAAAAATAATGGGGCAAAAACATTCTAATTCAAAAAAAAGCTTTACCTTTGCAGCGGTATATATACATTTTGGTAATGATAAAATTGGAAACTAAGAATGAGTAAAGTAGGAGAGTGACGGCAAGACCTAAGTCAACAACATACACTGGCTGCTTCGTCGAGCCGAATCTTTCTTTAATATAATGAGTTAGACAACATAAGTTTAATTAAATTTTTTATAAAAAATGAAAAGACAATTAACTAGTATTTTGCTCTTCTCTGCCCTCTTGGTGGGTGGAGCTAGCACTTTCGTATCTTGTACAGATCACGAAAGCGACAGTGCTTACAACACTAGCATTTCTCTTGCTGATGCTATCGCTAAGCAGAAGGCTGAATTGACTAAGCTTAATTCAGATTTGGAAAAGAAGCATGACATCGACAAAGAGGCTCTTTCTAAGCGTATTAAGAAAAATGAGGATGCTTTGAATAGTGGCGCTCTCAGCGAGTTGGGACAGTATGCAACTTTGGACTTGGCTATCCAGCAGACAAAGTTCTATACCAAGGAGTTTAAAGATGTGAAGGCAGACATCCAGGCTCTTGAGAAGTTCCGTGAGGATTATCCAAAGGAGGCTAAGAAGATTACTGATGCGTTGGAAAAGAAGTTTAAGGAATTGGATAAGAAGGTAAGTGACGAGGCTGAAGCACAGGAAAAGTTGAATGAGGCTTATAACACAGCTTTCGACTATCTTATCAATAAGAACCTTCAGAACATTGCTATCAATGCAACAGAGAACCCTGTTTTGGGTTACTACAACGCTGCATTCCTTGGCTCTAAGTTGAACTTGGTTTCTTCTTTCTATGGTACTGCTGCTGCGCAGAACCAGGATTGGGATATCACTAAGGGTGAATTCTTGAACAATGGTGATGCTGGTAAGATTTATATTACTTTGAACCCAAATGAGATTGATCCAGAGTGTATCACTGATCTCAAGTTGGTTGACAGCCAGGGTAACGAAGCTAAGGGTTTCAAGCTGGGTGATATCCAGACAACTGATAAAGTTCTGACTTACGGTTTCACTAAAGCTGCTTCAGCTAATGGTTTCTATGAGGTTCCTGTTCTTGCAACGGATCCAGCTAACGATGACTTCTCTTTGAATAAGGGTGAGTTGAAGGAGGCTGCTAAGAATGTTCTTGCTAAGTTGAAGAATCCTAAGGAGTCTAACTTGAACTTGAGCCAGATTGCTACTACTTTGTATCGCTCTGTAAACAACCAGTTGAAGGCTTATACTGTTAAGGCTTCTTATGTATTGTACGATCCTACTCAGCCAGTTGAGAAGCGTTTCGTTGTTAAGAGCCAGGTTGCTCCTACATACGATATGGCTGCATTCGCTGTTAAGCCATTGTCTTACAATACTTTGAAGGGTAACCAGAGCTTGAAGAACCTCGGCTTGGCTCTCGATAAGTATATGTTGCCTACTTTGTCTGACAAGATTGGTAAGTATACAGATGCTCTTGATTTCCAGATTAAGTATGAGGGAAACAAGCAGATTGAGGTGGCTTCTCTCTTGGCAACAAAGAATTTGAGATGTTGGGAAAATCCTGAAAAGAAAGAGGTATATATCTGTGATAAGTACGGTAATGTTCAGCGTACTGTAAGCAATGCTTCTTTGGAGACATATGTAATAAATAACAATCATTATGAAGGTGGTCAAGATTGGTTCTATAGTGAATCTAATATCGAGTGGAAGCTTATAGAGAATGGTTGGTTCGATGGAACTGGATGGCATCATAATAGCTACACAACTTGGAATTTTGCAGATGATGAGGTACTTTATGTAATCAAGACAACTGATAATACAATTGAGAAACTCTTGTCTTCTCTTAATGAGCAGATTTCAACTGAATTGTCTCCAATTAAGGATGCTATCACCAACGCTGCTGCAAAGTGGGACAATGCAATCACTCCAGTTAACAACTTGCTCCACAAGATCAACGCTAAGATTGGTAATGTAAACGAGTTGTTGCAGCCTACTATGCTTTACAAGAGCAGCAAGACTGATGACTGGAATACTTTGAGTACTCTCGGTGGTCGTCTTGGTACACGTATGACAGGTACAGGTTCTACTGTTCTCGTTGCTACATCTTGGACAGGTGAGCTCCTCGCTCCAGCTTACAAGAAGTCTGTATATGTTAAGGGTAACCCTGCAGGTGCTAAGGTTACTTTGATGGATGGTACAACTCCTGCTAAGAAGATCGCTGGTAGCACTCAGAAGGTATTGTTCTCAGCTACAGCTACGGGTAACTACACTATCGTTTACGAGGCAGTTGACTACTCTGGCGTTTCTGTAAAGAAGGAATATCATATCACTGTAGAGTAATGTAAGAAACGAATAGATGGCGACACTCGTTGCCGCCTTCTACAAGTCTTAATATAAACATTATATAATAAATAAGAATTAAAATTATGAAATTAAATAAAGTATTACTGTCAGGTGTTATTGCTTTGAGTTGCGTTAGTGCGTCAGCTCAGGAAGCAGATAAGACTGTTAATGTCTTCACTCCACATTGGTATGCTCAGGCACAGGTTGGTGGCCAGTACACATTGGGTGAGATCGGTTTCGGTAAGTTGTTGTCTCCAAATGTACAGGTAGGCGTAGGTTATAACTTCAACAAGGTTGTAGGCGCTCGCTTCTCTTTGAATACATGGCAGAGCAAGGCAGGTCAGAAGGTTGTATCTGATGGCGTTTCTACTGCTTACAAGTGGAAGTGGAACTACATCGCTCCTATGGTTGATGCTACATTCAACCTCACAAACCTCTTCTGCAAGTATAATCCAGACCGTTTGGTTGAGGTTGGCGTATTCGGTGGTATCGGCGCTAACATCGCTTGGGGTAATGACGAGGCTGAGAAAGCACAGGAGCTTATCTTGAAGACTCCAGGTGCTAACCTCGCTGGTTATGACAAGTCTTCTATGCCATTGGAGAACCGTTGGGATGGTACAAAGACTCGCTTCGTTGCACGTGTAGGTGCTAACGTTGACTTCCGCGTAAGCGATCGCGTTAAGTTGGGCGTTGAGCTTTCTGCTAACACATTGAGCGACAAGTACAACTCAAAGAAGGCTGGTAACCCAGACTGGTACTTCAACGCATTGGTAGGTGTAAAGGTTGCTCTTGGTGAGACTCATACCACTAAGGTAATCCCTGCTCCAAAGCCAGTAGAGAAGATCATCGAGCGTATCATCGAGAAGCCAGCTCCAGCTCCAGCTCCTAAGGTTGAGTCTAAGGTTGTTGAGGAGAACTTCCGTCGTGATATCTTCTTCCCAATCGGTAACACTAACATCGCTAAGTCTCAGACAACTAAGATTGCTGAGATCGTAAAGTACATGAAGGAGAACCCAGATGCTAAGATCACTTTGACTGGTTACGCTGATAAGGGTACTGGTTCTGTACGCTTCAACGATAAGATTGCTGCTCGCCGTGCCTTGACAGTTTACAACACACTCGCAGCTAAGGGTGTTGCTAAGAGCCGCATGATCAAGCAGTCTAAGGGTTGCCGCGTTCAGCCTTTCGAGGAGAACGACATGAACCGTGTTACTATCTGTATTGCTAAGTAATCAGTTTTAGCTAGAATACATTAGTAAACTAAATAACATAACCGATCTTCATTCTTACTATGTAAGCGATGAAGACCGGTTATTTTTTTACTGATTCTGTTTAAATTAATGAGAATGAGAAAAAGACTTTACGTACTTTTGATTTCCTGCGCTACCTTGCTCTCTGCTCACGCTCAGTTGAGCGACAAAGGATACTACCGTATCCAGAATGTGAATACCAAAAGATGGATGTCACTCTCTGACAATACAAGTACGGGTGTTGACAATGTATCCATGACGGCAGACTGTGGCGCCCTCGTCACCAAGCGCATCTGGGAGGATGTGGTAGCAGACCCGGGTTCCATCTTCTTTATCGAGAAGTTGGCTGATTCCAGTATCAGACCGAACACCATCGAGGCAAATGTAAGCGGTCAGGGTACCAGCATCAAGGAACTCATCAACTATACCCTCCTCATCACCAAGGTAGGTTCTGCCTATCGTGCCTGGCAGCAGGAAAAGGGACAGCCGGTTACTCTCTGCGATCAGACAGCCGAGGATTATGATGTCAGTTCGGTCATCACCACGGGCGACAACTTTGCCTGGAACATCACTCCGGTAGATGCAAGCACGAACTACATCGGTGTCAAACCAACCGTAACAGTTGGCGGCAAGAAGTATGCGGCTCTCTTTGCCGGTTATCCTTATACCCTGGCAGAGGGTATGAAGGCATACTATATCAATAAGGTGGATGAGGCAAGAGGGGTAGCTGTCTATAAGGAACTCACAGGTGTGATTCCTGCCAAGACTCCAGTGCTGGTAGAATGTGTATCGGATGATGTGAAGGATAATCTGGTAACACCGGTCATCAATTCTACAGCCACTCCTGCAGATAACGCTGCCACTGGTATCTACTTCTGTCTGGGTGATAAGTGGACAGCTCATTACAACTCCACCAAGTTTGATGCTACCACGATGCGTGTGCTGGCTGTCAGTGCAGCCGGTAAGCTCGCAGCTACCACTGCTACCGATAACCTCAGCACCGTGGCAATCAATGAGAAGGATGCCAGCGGACAGCGCAAGACCATTACCGCTATCCCAGCCAACAGCTGGTATCTGAAGGTATCAGCCAGTGCTCCTAAGGAGTTGACCCTGATGAGTGCCGATGAGTATGCTACCGGAATTACCCATGTCAGCAATTCTACAGACAAGCATACCTACGATGTCTATACCTTGCAGGGTGTACAGGTGAAGAAGAATGCAGCTTCGCTGGATAACCTCCCTCAGGGAATCTATATCGTGAATGGTAAAAAAATAGTTATCAAGTAAATAAAAAGCTCCAAACTTTTGTCAGTTTGGAGCTTTTTGCGTAACTTTGCAGCCGAATTTAATGAAAATCAAGAATTTATGAAGAAATATGTATTTGCCTTGGCAGCTTGGCTGCTGCCAACCCTGGGTACTTTCGCCCAAACATTCAGTGAACCCTGCATTCCTGGCAAGGTGTTCACCAAGAGTATTGACGCTTCCGTGACGATGGGTACCACTGGTATTGGTGTTGATGTTGCGCTGCCTATCAGTGAGGTGGTGAAAGTTCGTACCGGTTTCTCCTGGATGCCCCGTTTTCATGCAACCATGAACTTTGGCGTAAAGGTGGGCAACCAGCAGGATACCGAAGAGGAGCAGAACAAGAAGTTTGATAAACTCGCAGATATGTTGGAGGAGATGACCGGTACCCGTGTGGATAAGAGCATCGACATGGTGGGCACTCCAACCATGGACAACTTCAAGCTCCTGGTAGAAGTGCATCCTTTCCGCAACAAGAACTGGCACGTAACGGGTGGTTTCTATTGGGGACCTTCTCAGATTGCCAAGGCAGAAAATGCCGTCTATGATGGTACTTCCCTGGTGGCGGTCAATATGTACAACAACCTCTATGAGCGTGTAAAGGCTTCTTATGAGTACTTCATTCCTTATATGTCGCTCAATGGTCAGACCGTTTTTGCCGACAAGGCGCTTTATGACAAGTTCATGAGCTATGGTCACATGGGAGTGAACCTGGGTGAACGTGAGGATGGATCTATGTTCCGTCTGGAACCGGATGAGAATAATAATGTGTCAGCACGTATCAAGGTAAACAACTTCAAGCCTTATCTGGGTTTCGGCTATGGTGGCAGACTCTTCAAGGATAATGATGACTATTGGGTATCTTTCGATGCCGGTGTTCTCTTCTGGGGTGGTACTCCTAAGGTCGTTACCAATAATATATATAAGATGACCGTAGATGAGAATGGTAACAAGCATGAGAGTATGGAACCAGGTGTGGATTTGGCAAAGGATGTGAAGAACGTACCGGGTAAGGTAGGCGACTATGTGAAGTTCTTCAAGGGAGTAAAGGCTTATCCTGTATTGGAGCTTCGTTTGACCCGCCGAATCTGGGTGAAATAAGGTAGGATGTGTGCCTACACACCCAGATAGCTTAAAAACGGCGATTTGGGGCGAAAATAGGCGATTTGAGGCGTAAAAGTGTTTAAGACTGTTAAATAATGGCAGCTTTTGAAACTTTTTCCTCTTAAAATTTGGTAGTTTCGCAAAATGTTAGTACTTTTGCACTCGCTTTTGAGAAATCACTTCTCTTAGCAATATAAGAAAGAGTTCTTTGAAAGATTTTACATAAACAGACAAGTAGTACAAGAAGCGGTTAACTTCTTAGAAATAAGAAAGTTGACTGGGTAAAAGAAACGAACCGTCAAGTAATTGACAAGTCAGGTTTACTAAGCTTCAATAAACGAAAAGGATATTCGTCCTAAGTACAGACAACAAACACCGAGTTACTTCTTCGGAAGTGACGAAGTAAAAATGATATTTTACAATGGAGAGTTTGATCCTGGCTCAGGAT
>ERZ1026846.126-NODE-126-length-55926-cov-18.257235_pt1 | contig 55926 bp, 40 predicted proteins | sample MGYA00380153_ERZ1026846 | MGnify/ENA primary metagenome ERZ1026846 (study PRJEB33269, sample SAMEA4719789) | human gut metagenome | biome: human-associated habitat; feature: organic feature; material: feces | place: Cameroon | collected 2013-10 ...
TGATGATTTGTATTCGACTTGGTGCTGCGGAGGCCGGAGACCTCCGCTACTTATAAGTTCATAATTGTATCGCTCCATATTCTGGATGAACCTTATATAATAGGCTCACGAGAGTAATCGAAAGACATAACGAGGCTAATCGATATACATAACAAGGCTAATCGAAAGACGTCACAAGGCTAATCGAAACAGCAGAAGCGAATAGTCGCACAAAACCTTATATAATTCCATCTACCCGATTTGCTTATTTTTCCTGTATATTTGCGTTTGTTTTCAATTTTTATTCATATCTTTGCGACCTATTTTTAACATTATCTATAAAACAACCACTTTTATATTCACAAGAAAAAGGTAACAGCCCCTCATCTACAATGGAGATGAGCATCAACGGCAACATTGTGCGCCTTATTGCCGTTAATTGTTTATATTAAAAGATTGCCGCAATACGACTTATTTTTTTAAGTTTTTCTACCAATGTTTGGTCTTTCATTGCCATATACATATTATATTTCATCTGCATCTTCAAAAGCGAATCGGCTGGAATATCTAATGCTGCTTCAAACATCAATGCAGATGCTGTAGAGATGGAACGTCGTCCGTTAAGAATCTCATTAAGCACAGAGTATCCTATGCCAATGCTGTCGGCAAACTTGCGCTGTGAGATTCCTCTCTCTTCCAACTCGTCCTTAATAACCTCACCAGGATGTGATGGGTAAAAACCATAACCTAAACTTGACATATCTTTTGCAAAGTTAGAAAGTTAGTTTATAAATAGATAACATTCGCACAAAAAGCGAATTATTTTATTTCTTTTAGTATTTAGGGCTATTTTTCCCTCTTCATGCTATGGTATCCAAACCTGCACCTCAAGCAATCCTTTCGCTCGCAGTAGCGTGTGTGCAGCTGTATAAGCGCCTGTGTGTCGGCAGCATTGTCGGCCGTTATGCCACACTCTTGCCAAAGGCGTATATGTGTGTTGTCCTCGGGAGGCAACGATTCGAGTATATCGGCGGCACGCTTAACAAGCAGCTCGTCCTGCCGATGGCAGCCATAAGCATGCAGCATAGGCACCACGGCATTAACGATGAGGATGTCGATGGAAGCGGCAGACAGATGTTTGGCACAATCGCGGCTCTCATTACCGAAGGTGTAATGTGTCCGCCAATATTCGGAAGTCTCCGTTCGCAGTCTTTTGCGTATGTCGTCTATATTTTGACACATGGTGATGTTGGCCAGTTCGGCACGTCGCGAGCAATAGAGCTGGGCCAGTTGCGACAATCTGATGTACGGGAAGTTCTGAGGACGCAGACGTAGGAAGCGCCACGTCTGCCGAGGCATGGCAGAAAGGTTAAACTTATGCGCAAGATAATTCCACTCGGTTTGCAGTCTCTTAAAGTAGGCATCGGCTGTAGCTGCTGTCCGTTGACGCTCGTTCATGGTCGTGGTGTCGAGCAATCCGGCAGAGCCTATAAACAGAGCCTCAACCTGAAAAGGATCGTCGCGATGATGAGCCACCTGCATAAACGGCAACCGTGCAGCCCATTGCTCAAATGCCTCGCTGTTGACTCCAAACCCAAAGCTGCGTGCTATTGTGGCAAAGAAAGCCTGTTCCCAAGAGCCACCAGCCATCTTTACACGTTGGTTTATGGCTTCGCACTTGTCGGCAAGGCGCTCGGCGCCAAGCACACTCATCCACGAATGTATAGTAAGTTTAGGCAACTGCATAACTGTGTCGCGGCACGGCGGATAACGATCGGCAGCCAACAGACGGCGGTAGTTGTTGAGCACATACTTAGGAACCTTTAGCTCCATCTGTGGCGGATGCGTCCCGTCCATGGTCTGCACATCGGCATCTATTACCGACGCCACATGCAACACCACATTGTTGTAGGCAGGATCTTGGTCGTGCTGATGCAGCACCCAGTCGGCCGAGCGTTCGTGTATCTCCACATTGCCCACCCACAACGTGCCGCCGATGCGCAGTTTGGCATTAAAAAAGTCGGGACCTGCATGTGTGTTGTGCAATCCAGGGTCTATCACCTCCACCGTGCGTCCGTCGGTAGTGTGCATCTCGTGCAATGGCAGTATGCGGTGTTTCCAAATGTAATGGAGTAGTTGTTCCATAATAATGCAATATAGGTTAGTTAGGCTTAAATTAAGAATAAACAAGGTTAAATCAAACAGCACACCCCAATAGGAGCGTGCTGTTTGATTTTTGTTTGGCATACGCCAATATACTTATTAATAAACAGTCTTTGGCGACAGTCTGAACTTGAAGGTGTAGTCCTTGTATTCCACACGGTGTCCCTTGCGTGCTCGTCCGTCGGCATCCCAGCTGTTTACACCACCTACGCCCTGCTGAAGAAGGTCGATAAAGAGGTTGGTGTACTTCGACTTCTCAACCGACTGCGAGTGGCGCTGGTGCTTCTCCTCGCCCTCATCCAACGATAGTAGATCGTAATGCAGAGCAGAAGCCGAGAACATCTTGTCGCTCTCAACACGGAATCCGAAGCCGCCTTCGTCTGTCTGGTTCCACCAACGAAGGTCGCTCATAGTACCTGTCTCCTGAGGACGTACATAGGGGAAGAACAACTTGTCGGCAGAAGATTTGTATATACCAACGTTCTGTGATAGCTTGCGGTCAGAGTAGTTCTCCACCGGACCGCGTCCGTTCCACTGGCATTGGTCCATATTGTAAGGCAGATTCATCACCATACCGAAGCGCAACATATCGGAAACCTTGGCACCAGGAGTGGTCTTGAGCTGCTGTGTAACGGTTAGTGCGCCATTCTCCTCGGCCTGGTAGACAAGTGTGAGGGTCGACTTAACTGTAGGCATATCGTATACAGCAGTAACGGTCTTGGCCTTCTTGTCGGCAGAGATAGAGCGTAGGTTTAGCTCAGGTGTGCGCCAAGCCTTTAGCTCCTTCTGCGACTGGGCACCCATGTCGTTGTCGGTTACGGCACGCCAGAAGTTAGGCTTAAGCGAGCCACCCTCGCCAAGGAGCGACTTGCCACCAACCATATACTTAGACATGAATCCGGTCTGACGGTCGAACTGCACCTCGAAGTTCTCGGCAGCAAGCGTTATCTGCGGCTGCTTCTTCTTGTCGGTAAGTTTTACAGCCTTGGTCTTTACTGGATTAACAGCAAGGTCGGAGCCTGCAAACTCGCGTATAGGCAACTGCTGATGAGCCACGATGTCACCCGCCTTAAGCAGTCCCTCGTCCTTCTTAAGACGGAATTCGATGTTGAGCATAACATCCTTCTGGTCCTTGTAATTGTCCAACTTGTATGGCAGCACCAATCTCATCTTCTTCTGCGGAGAGAGCATAGAGATGTCGGCAATGGTTCCGTTCTGATATTCTATGCCGTCGGCCACGATAGCCCACGACAACGAAACATTGTCGGCTGGGCGGAAGAAGTTCTCATTCTTAACAATAACCCATCCGTCTTGAAGGTTCTCGGGCTCCACCCAATAGTTCTGATACCAGTAACCTATCTCGTAAGCCTGAGGAGTAGGTGTGCGGTCGGCATAGATAAAGCCATTGCAGCAGAAATTGTTGTCCGATGGGTCGTACGAGTTGTAGTCGCCACCATACTTGTATATAGTGTTGCCCTTGTCATCCTTGCCGCGCAAGCCTTGATCTACAAAGTCCCAGATAAAGCCGCCTTGGTTGGTAGGATACTTGCGTACGAGGTCCCAATACTCATGCATAGAACCTCCAGAATTGCCCATGGCGTGAGCATACTCGCACATGATGAGTGGTTTCTTCTTAGATGGGTCCTTGCAATACTGTTCCACACCCTCTGGTGTGTTGTACATCACGGCAAAGATATCGGTATTTGGACCCTCGATGGCACGTTCCCAATGTACTGGACGCGAAGGATCGTACTGGTTTATCCAATTCTTAGCGGCGGTAAAGTTCTTCGAGTCGGCTGTCTCGTTGCCCATAGACCAGTAGATAACCGACGGATGGTTGAACTGGTTCTGCACGTTGTGCTGGTTGCGCTCAAGTATAGGTAGGGCGAATATCTCCTTTGTGGTGATGGCATCCTCGCCGTAGTAGAATCCATGGCTCTCCTGGTTTGCCTCGGCGCAGACGTATAGACCATACTTGTCGCATAAGTCGTAGAACTCGGGATCGTCAGGATAATGACATGTACGCACGGCGTTGACATTGAACTGCTTCATAAGCTTTATGTCCTCAATCATGCGCTCGCGAGACACAACGTAGCCACCATCTGGGTCGATTTCGTGGCGATTGGCACCCTTGATGTATACAGGCTGACCGTTTACAAGTAGCTGTGCGTTCTTGATCTCAATCTTGCGGAAACCCGTGCGAACAGGAACCGACTCCACATCCTTGTTGTTCTGCTGAACCGTTACAACCACCTTGTATAGGTTAGGTGTCTCGGCTGTCCACTTAAGCGGATTCTCTACGTCGAACTTAACGGTAGCGTTAATCTCGGCAATGTTTTTGCCAGCCTTCTTCTTTACCTTTGTGGTGTTGAGAATCTTGCGGCTTACGATGTCGCCATTAGGAGCAATAAGGTCTACAAGGAATCGAGCGTTGCCCTTTGCCTTGAGGTTTACGGCAAGCGAGCCATTCTTATATTGAGCATCGAGATCTGGTGTTACGCGTACATCGTCTACATGTGCTGTTTTAGAGCGCGAGTAAAGGAAACAGTTGCGTGCCACACCCGATAGGCGCCAGAAATCCTGATCCTCGCTATAAGAGCCGTCGCACCAGCGGAATGTCTGAAAGGCTATGAGGTTGTCGCCCTTCTTAAGGTAAGGAGTTAGATCGAATTCGGATGCCGACTTAGAGTCCTCGGCATAACCTACAAAGTGGCCGTTTACCCATAGATAGATGTTGGATGTAACCGAACCGAAATGGGCAATAACCTGACGTCCGTCCCATGAATCAGGAATGTGGATTGTCCGGCGATAAGAGCCCACATGATTATCCTTTGTAGGCACCTCTGGCGGATTGTCCTTAAAGTGTCCGCGCCAAGCAAAACCTATGTTTACATATTCTGGGTCACCATATCCATTGAGTTCCCAAATGCCAGGAACACGCATGGTCTTCCACGAAGCGTCGTTGAAAGAGGGGTTGAAGAAGTCGGTAGGACGCTGGTCGGCATTCTCTACCCAATTGAATTTCCAATCGCCCTCGATAGAAAGATAATTTGAGGACGATTCGCGGTTGCCCTTCAAGGCTGCGTCACGATTCTCGTAAGCAAAGAACGATGTGCGCGAAGGGAAACGGTTGACATTGTTCACCGACAAGTCGTGCCACTCGGTAAAGGTGGGCTGTTGAACCTTGTCGGTTGTGTCGGCTGCATAGATAAGGCATGGCGACATGCCGGCTACAGCCAAAGTCAGTAATAGATGTTTCATAGACGTTATGTTGTTAATAAAATATATCGGTTTGTAAGGTGGGTGTAATTAAATAAGATTATAACGACTACAAAATTACAGAAAATAACCGATTATTGTGTCGGCTTGTGTGTTAATGAATGATAAGCGACAAAGAATGAACTATAAACGGCAAAGAATGAACGGTATACATACGAAAAAAGTGTACCTTTGCAGATAGTAAAGAAAAACGAAACAAAAAGCAACTGAAATGAATTATAATACACATACGCTGACCAACGGTCTGCGCGTTATTCATCTGCCGTCGGCATCGCCGGTGGTTTATTGTGGCTATGCCGTGGCTGCCGGAACACGCAACGAGGAAAAGGGCAAGGAAGAAGGTATGGCACACTTTTGTGAGCATACCACCTTCAAGGGCACAAGCCGACGCACTTCGATGAACATACTTGGCTATCTGGAGAGTGTTGGCGGCGACCTAAACGCCTTTACCAACAAGGAGGAGACGGTATATCATGCTGCCGTACTGAAGGGCAACATAGACCGCGCTGTGGACTTGCTTACCGACATTGTGTTCAACAGCACTTATCCTCAGGCAGAGATAGACAAGGAGGTAGAGGTTATTGTAGACGAGATTGAGAGCTACAACGACTCTCCATCCGAACTTGTGTACGACCTCTTCGAGAATGCCATATTTAAGGGCCATCCGCTCGGGCACAACATTCTTGGTACTGCCCAACAGTTGCGCACATACAAGACCGAGGATGCCCTGCGCTTTACACGTAGATATTACAGACCGGCCAACTGCGTGTTCTTTGCTTATGGAGATGTTAAGTTTGAGAAACTTGTAAGATTGCTTGAAAAGGCTTCGGCTGCATCTATAACATCGATTTCGTCATCAACGGATATGGCTTTGCCAATAACAGCCCCAGCCACGCCACTTCCGCCGTATAAGGCACAGCACATAGAACACCACATGGACACGCATCTGGCACATGTGATGATTGGTACACGTGCCTACAACGTGCACGACAATCGCCGCATAGCCTTGTATCTGCTTAACAACATACTTGGTGGACCTGGCATGAATGCCCGTCTTAATGTGTCGCTACGCGAGCGCCATGCTCTTGTGTATACGGTGGAAAGTATGCTTCAGAGCTACTCGGACACGGGATTATGGGCCGTTTACTTCGGTTGCGATCCACGCAACGTTAACCGTTGCTTGCGCCTAATAAGACGAGAGCTTGACAAGGTTATGGAGAAACCTATAAGCGAGGCGGCTCTAAGAGCTGCCAAGAAACAGATAAAGGGCCAAATAGGCATAGCTTGCGACTCGCGCGAATCGTTTGCACTCGACTTTGCCAAAGGTTATCTGCACTATGGATGGCAGAAGGATATAACAAGGCTGTGCAAGCATATAGACGCCTTGACAACAGACGACTTGCTGAGAGTGGCAAGGGAGACGTTCGCAGAAGAGTGTCTTACAAGACTAATTATAAGATAGGCATGCGCTTTAAAGCATGCCTATGAGTCTGCTGAATTCGATATGCTGCTCGGCTATCGCCCCATTCTTTATCAATATATTGTCGGGCAGATTGTACAATCCCAGCTTGTTGAACAAGTCGCCATTCACCATACGGCCATCGCATATGGTAGTAATATTATCGGAACCATACTGTTTCAACGTGCGCTGGCACGAGCTCTTGTCGGGATTAAGACAGATGCTTACTACCTTAAGCTTGCCATCCGACTGGCGTTCCATGTCGGCCAACTGGCGTAGCTGTGATGTCGAACTGTAGTTCCATGTTGCCCATACGTAGAACACCACGTTAGGAACAGACGCAAGCGTAGCGTTGTTAACAACCTTGCCGTTAATGTCATTGGCTGAGAAACGTGGAAGCTTTGACCCATTGTTGATGGTTGTCTTGCCATTGCACGAGGCAAGCAGACGGGCTGCAAACTGGTTGTCGGGCTGCTTCTCGACAATAAGTTTTAGCAGACGAGCGGCTGTAGTATAGTCGGGACGGTCGACAGTTACAAGATAACGGCGCACCAGATAAACGGCTACAGCACTCTCTGGATTGTCCTCGGCCATCTGTATGGCACACTTCTTTATCTCGGCAGGCGATGCCGATAGTATCTGCTCGCGAAATGCATTCATCAGTTTGTTGGCCTTGGTGCCCTTGACAGTAAGTTCCTTAAGGTGCGAAGCATTGCCCTTGATGTCTACACTCTTGCCTGGTTCGGCAAAGACAGGCTGCTCGGTGAAGTTGGGGAACACTATCATCAAGGTCATAGGACGGTCGCACTCTACAAGATAGCTGAATCGTCCTGCCTGCACCTTTATAGTGTCCATGCCATGCGTAACGCTTCCATCAGGCGAATAGACGTAGAACTCGCCTTGGTTGAGGTTCAGCAAATGACCGTCTATCTTGAAGTGGTGGCTGTCGGTACCGCATGAGGCAAGAAGAAGTGTGAGAAAACTCAGTAACGAAACAAGAGAATATTTCTTCATATTGTTGGGCATTTAAGGATAGATGTAATGGGCGTTGCTCTTTCCGCTTACAGCAGAGGATGTCCGGCAATTACAAAATTCCTAATATAATTAAGAGGGTGTGTCAAAAGTCGCAAGTGGTACGCCCCGAAGGGGCAAAAGCTCCTAGCCCAGGGCAGCGCCCTGGGTGTAATGTATCCCAAAGCAAAGCGCCCTGTAAGGGCAAAAGCGTTCATTATCAACGCTTTTGCCCTTACAGGGCGTATTATTTATAATATCCGTTTACCCAGGGCGTTGCCCTGGGCTAGGCGAAATTTGGGCTTTCAGCCCGCATTGTTTGAGTTTTGACACACCCTCTTAGTTTTTATTGTTATAGTTTTATTACTTCAGAAGCGAGAGCTCCAAGTCGTTCTCAGCATATTGCTTGAGCGAAGGATCCTTCTGGAGAGCCTCCTTGAGGTAAGAAGAAGCAGCAAACTTGTTGCCACGACGAGCAGCTACAACAGCATGCAAGTAGTCGGTCATGGCGTTCGGGTTCTGAACCTTGTCAAGAGTCTTGGCGGCAGCAGCATAGTTCTTGTTAAGGAGCTGTGCCAAGGCAGCTGTATTGCTGTTGGTCTTGCCGAAGTACTGCTCAGCCTGAGCGTAGTTGCCCTTTGCTATGTTAAGAGCACCAAGAGCAGCCTTTACGTTCTCCGAATTGGCCGACTTAGATATAGCGCGCTCTGCATCCTGAACGTTGCCGTTAACAAGAGCGAGCAAGCCCATATTAGCCTGAGCCTCTGGTGTATCGCTACCAAGCGAAGCTGCCTTCTCGGCATACTTCTGTGCGGCAGCCTTATCGCCCTTTGCAAGAGCCAAGGCTGCGAGGTTGTTGTATGCACGATAGTCCTTGTCGTAAATCTGTGTAGTCTTGGTGTAGATAGCCTCCTGCTCGGCAGGTGTCTTGTCGAATGTAGCAAGATAGAGCAACTCGTCGGCGCTCAACTTAGCTGCATCGTCCTTATACTGCTGCTCGATTTGCTCGTCTGAGCGGCCAATTGTCTCGTAATTGATGATAAGGCGTGAACGACGCAACTCAGGAAGGATGCCGTCGGCAAGCTCGCGGAAGCCTGCAGACATGTTGCGAATCTGCTGCTCGCGCTCCTGAGGATCCTCGTACATAGAGAGAACACGAAGGATAACGTCCTTGTCCTGGAGGTTAGATGCTGCAACGAGCTTCTGGAAACCATCCCAGTCCTGTGCTGTATAGTGAGCATCGATATCGGCATTTACCTTATTCTGCTTCAAAGTACCCTTAACATACTTCTCCGACTCGTTCTGACGCTTGCCTGCAAGCTGGTCGTTAAACTTAACGCCACCCTCTGGCGAAGCGTAAGCCTGAATCTCAACATTCTGGATGTTGAAGCCCTCGCGGTCGGCATTAATCTTCTTAAGCATCTGTACAAACTCCTGTACAGAGTTGTTCTTGAGCTCGCTCTTGCGGATGTTGGCCTGGTTGATAAGGAACTTGATGTTGGCTTCCTGCTTCTTCTCGTTTACACGCTGGAATGTGTCAGGAGCGATGATGCCGCTCTCCGAAGCAAGAGTCTTCTTGTAAAGCTCAGAAGTTGCGATAACGCCGTTGGCCACCTTAACGGCAGGAACCTTCTGCTGCTTCTTGCCAATGCGGGCGTCGAATGTAAGGTACATCTCGCTCTTCTGCATATCAGGAACATAGTTGAACGCTGTCTTCATTGTGTAGCGTCCACCTACCTTGTAAGAGATAGTCTGGTCATTACCCATAACCTTCTCGCCCTGGAATGTGGCGCTGTTGCCCTTAGCAACCTGACCGTCTGCATAGCGCAGCTCAGGAGTTACGGTTACAACGGCCTTCTTCTTCATATACTTCTCAGGGAATGTACCGTTGATTGTAGCAGGCACCTGACCTGCTTGAGTCTCGAGAGGGTTAGGTGTCACGGTGAAGTTGTCGGCTGACAGAGCGCCGAGCTTCGAACATGACGACATCATCAGCACAGAGGCTGCTGATAGAATAAATAAGCTTTTCTTCTGCATGTTTTATTATGAATGTTATTAATTTGTTTATTGTTACGAATTGTTTTTAGCTTTACTTTAAGTTGCAAAGTTACTGATACAAATTGTAAGGAGGGACAAACCTTGGCTAATTTTATGTTTAATTAAAGATTTTATCCGTATTAAACAAAGGCTTTATCTACTTGCGGCAGATTATAAGCACGTGTTCGCCCTCCCGTGTTGTTGTGGCAAAGATGTATGTATCGCCACCTTCGCGCAACTTAAGGCGCTTGCGAAGCTCGGCTACAGACATTGGAAAATTGCGCACAGCTATATTGGCTTGCTTCAGGGTGCCAAGTGTCTGCTTTAGCTGACGCTTGTTGAGCGTGCATACAGCTTCTATTGCAAACTCTCTGCCTGGAAACTGCTCTACCCTACCCGATGAAACAAACAGATGACTGTTAGGACCTATAGCCTCAACACCATATGCTTGCGACAGCTCGGCAAAGCATCCTGCCTTCATTATTGAGGCATTAGGCTCGAAGAGGAATTGAGAGTTGAGAGTTGAGAGTTGAGAGTTGAGGGGTGAGAGTTGAGAGTTGAGAGAGTTGGGGGTTGGGATATTATCTGCAGCACCACCTATGGTATAGCAAAACTCGCTACGCTTATACTCGCCATCAGCCTCTGCCTTAGGCATAATGTCGACACAGTATACACGCGCCCCATTCTCTAAGCTGCCACTATCGACCGAGGAAACAGAAACCTTGCCTGCAAGCACAAGCAACAGCTCCTTACACTCGCCACCTACCGACACTATATGCACCTCGTCCACCGTTCCTTTAAGGTCGGCTATGGCCTTGTGCCAATCGAGCATAGGCGAGAGCTTAAGCATTACAAAGCGTGCCTTCGACATAAGATGCGGCAATAGACGGCACACATCTGGAGTACAGTCGGCTATGAGCACAGTCTTGGCGCCATGCTCGTCGCGTCGAGCTGGGTCAAGAAACAACATTGTCTGCTGTGGCATCGTGGCAAGATAGTCTTCTGCCTCGGCACAAACCACATTGGCGTTGCTAATACCAAGCCGTGGCAGATTGCCGCTTACAACATCGCATAGGGATGAATTGCGCTCTACATAGGTGGCCGAGGCAAAACATCGGGAGGTAAAGGAGAAGTCTACACCAAATCCACCCGTAAGATCGGCCATGCTGGTCGTTGCTCCACCATGCCCTACACCAAGCTTGTTGAGCCAACGAAGCGCCACCTCTTGCTTGTAACGGGCAGTAGGCTCAGACGAGCATTGCTCCATATTGAGATGCGGAGGATAGACCACACCATCGCACGATGCCCATGATGGCAACTTCTGACGTGCAGTCTGCCAACCCTGTATCTGATTTAGGGCATAAGGCATGTCTACATCTGGATAGCGACGAGCCTGAAGGGCAAGGTCGCGAGGATTGGACAAGCGATGCTGAAGGATAAATTCGGATGTTGTCATAAGTGGATGATGTGGTTTTAGTGGTTTTAAATGCAAAGTTAATGAAATCTTGATATTTATGTAAAAAAACCACCCGAAATACTTTGCCAATCAACTAAGTTGCACTATCTTTGCCAAAGAATATTGCACATTCGGTAAATATTTGAGCAATCAACAACTGCCGACTAATTTAACTCAAACAATCCATATGAATCCTATTGTTGACTTTAAAGCCTTGCCCGAACGCATACGCTCTGCCGGAAAGCGTGTCATGGTAGCCGTAGCATCTCCTGCCGACTCGCATACAGAAGAGGTGATTGAGCGTAGCATCAGCGAAAACTTCGCACAGTTTACACTTGTTGCCGTGGAAGGCAAGCAGACCATTGCCTGCCGCCTTGCCGCCGACTATCCCGAACATGTTAACATAATTATGGCTGCCGACGACGACGATGCCGCAAGGCTTGCCGTTAAAGAGGTGCGCGAGGATAGAGCCCACGTGCTGATGAAGGGCTCGCTAAACACCGACAATTTGCTGCGTGCCGTGCTCAACAAAGAACATGGCATACTGGTTAAAGGCAGCGTGCTTACACATATAGCCGTGGCACAGATACCGGGCATGAACAGATTGCTGTTCTTCTCGGATGCTGCCGTCATTCCCTTCCCTACTACCGAGCAGCTGGATGCAGTCACCACATACATAACACAAACTTGGCGCAGCATTACTGGTGGTGATAAACCACGCGTGACACTTACTCATTGCACCGAGAAGATAAGCGAGAAATTCCCCATTACGCTGTCTTATCAGGATATCAAGCAATATGCCGCCCAGGGACGATACGGCGATGTTTGCATAGATGGACCAATGGACGTCAAGACGGCTTGCGATGCCGAGAGCGGAGCCATAAAGGGTATTGCGTCGCCTGTTGTAGGCAATGCAGACATCTTGCTGTTCCCGGATATCGAGGCTGGCAACACTTTCTATAAAACTATCACTTATTTTGCCCATGCCACAGTTACTGGCATGCTTGCCGGAACTACCGCCCCAGTGGTGGTTACATCGCGTGCCGACTCTGCTGAATCCAAGTTCTACTCGCTTGCTGTGGCGTGCATGAGAGCAGTGAAGAGTGAAAAGTGAAGAGTGAAAAATCCAATAGCTATGAAAAGAATATTCGTCATAAATCCCGGATGCACATCTACCAAGGTGGCTGTATACGAGGACGACAAGGCGGTGTGGACATCAGACGGTCTGCACCCGCAAGAAGAGATAGACAAGTTTATGACCGTAGACGACCAGTACGAATACCGCAAGGACTTTGTGCTGAATCTACTGCGCGAGGCAGGCATTCCCCTGAAGTTTGATGCCGTAATAGGTCGTGGCGGTTTGCTTAAACCATTGCATGGCGGCGTGTATGCTGTTAACGAGCAGATGAAGTACGACTTGCACCATGCCCATCATCAGCACGTGTGCAACCTCGGCTCGCTCATTGCCGACGATATTGCACGCGAGTGTGGATGCCCTGCATTTATGGCCGACCCCGTTGTTGTGGACGAGATGATGACACGCGCACGCTACACCGGACTGCCTTTCATGAAGCGCGAGTCAATATTCCACGCTCTCAATGCCAAGGCTGCAGCACGCCGATATGCCAAGACCTGCGGCAAGGTATACGAGAATATGGACATCATTGTGGCACATCTTGGAGGCGGCATATGTGTGTCGGCTCATCATCTTGGCAAGGTTATCGACGTAAACAATGCACTTAACGGCGACGGTCCTATTGCTCCCGAACGCTCGGGCACATTGCCTGCCGACCAGCTTGTGCGCCTATGCTTCTCGGGCAAATACAAGGAAAGCCAAGTGATGAAGATGCTTGCAGGCTACGGCGGTTGCCAGGCCTTGTTAGGCATAAAGGATATGAAGGAGATATCGAGCCGCGCCGAGGCTGGCGAGGAGCCTTACCACGAGGTGCTTGAAGCTATGCTCTACACAATATCCAAGCAGATAGGCGCCATGGCCGTGGCGCTTTGGGGCAAGGCAGAAGCCATTATTCTTACGGGTGGTATTGCCTACAGCAAATACTGTGTAGAGGAAATAAAGAAACAAGTAGACTTCCTTGCTCCCGTTGTGGTACTGCCTGGCGAGGGCGAAATGGAATCGCTTGCCTTCAACGCCCTCGGAGCTCTAAACGGAGAGTTGCCTATACACGAATACAAATAAATGGGAGCGGGGACGCCCTCAACTGAGGGCGTTTAATATATATTATTTGCTCATTTAATATATATTACTTTGCCGTTGAATATATATTGCTGCCTTGCTCTCAATTCGGAGATGCCTTGCTCTCAATTCGGGGACGAGGGCGTCCCCGCTCCTTATTTATACGATATATTCTCTTCCTTGAATTTCGCCTTTGGTTGTGGATGTTCTGCCGGATATCCAATTACCACCATGTTGAGTGGAATAAGATTGCTCGACAACGACAATGCTTTGCCTATTGCTTGGCAACGCTCTTCTGACGGATAGGCACCTGTCCACACAGCACCAAGCCCCATGGCGTGGGCAGCAAGAAGCATATTCTCAGTAGCAGCCGAAGCATCCTGAATCCAGAAGTCGCGACCGCCACCCTCTATCATTTTCTCGGTATCGCCACAAACCACAATGGCGAGGGGTGCCTTCTTTATCATCTTGGCGTAGGGGTTGGCATCGGCGAGAGCGTCGAGCAAGTCACGCTGGTCGACAACAACGAAGTGCCAGGGTTGTTTGTTCATTGCCGTGGGAGCTGCCATAGCAGCACGCAGCATTTTTTCTATTTTCTCCTTCTCTACGGGTCGCGCCTCATAGTCGCGTATACTGGTGCGAGTGGCGATGTTGTCGAGCACCGCCTGCTCTGCATTTACTGTTTCACCTTCGCTTGCCGACTTCTCGGTAGAGGATTCACCAGACACCAAGTGCACGCCAAGCACTACTACAACCAAGGCGAGCACAATATTTAATACTATCGATTTGTTCTGTAAATTCATAACTCAAAAATTATAAAACTAAAAACCTTATAATCGCCAACGGCAACAATTCAAAATCTCAAAGCGCAGCCTAACAATTCATAATTGAACAATTCAAAATCGCCGTAGGCAACCAATTCAAAACTCAAAATTCAAAATTCCTAACTCCTCAAAAGGCTTCCCGTTGGGCATACGAATCTGCAATATGGCCGCGGCACCCATACCGAAAGGACGAGAAACAATACGGCAAACACTATTACCCACACCGAAGCCGAGGAGTATAGAAACGCCGTGAACAGCTCGTAGTCCATCCATGCGGTCCACGTTGCGGTTAGCATGAGCACCATAAGCACTCCCCACAGAACGTTGCGGAACATGTTGAGCGCTCTGTTCAAGCGGGGCGAGATTCGGGGTTTGCGTCGAGTGAGTTTGCCAGCAAGTTCCTGAGCCGAACCAAACGGACACATGTGGGCACAGTAGTGTCCTGGTCGACCTGCCAAAGGATAAAGCATAGCCACCACTACCATCAGCAATGGGGCTGCGAGCGTGGCGAGTATGGCGAGGTTTATGCCTCCCGAGAAGAGTCGCATGAGCAGGGTGTAAGAAACGAATGTGCCGGTCCACAAGCCGAGAACGATGACGTTGAGAACCAACTGCACATAATGCCAACGGCGATTCTTGACAAACAGCGGAACCACAGCACCCATCAACACCACTATCAAAGCCACAATGCCACCAAGAGTAAACCCACCAGACGAGACAGAAGACCCCGACACATCTACAGAACCAGTGGCATCGGGCGCATTGCCGAGCGTTGCGTGTTGCTTGGCATAGGCGAGTCCACGCTGCACATTGGCTATGATGGCACGCGACGAGAACGTAGCTCCCGTCACACCATCCACCTCCATTGCCGTAGCCTCATCAACGGTCTTGCCCTGCCATTGAGCAAGGATAGCAGAAGCATGATTGAAGAAGTCGGGCGTTTCGGCATTAGGCTCTGCCACAATGCTGTCCACCACCCCACTCTTGCTTACATAAATGCGCAGCGGAACTGGTCCGCCATATCCCTGCACGTCTTTGGCAAGCAGGCGTGTATTCACAACTATTGTGCCATCGGGATGCACCGACATGGTGTCGTTGCCTAATGCCACGGCATCATTCATGGTATGTGCGTGGCGCAGATCGATACCGAATATCCTGCCGTCGCGCACTATTGCCGCAGCCGAGAGTATCAGCACTACAACCACAAGCGATAGCAGAGCAGGAATAAAGTTTTTGTTTTTCGCGTTTTGCATATTTAATATCAATTTGTTTTATTAAGTATGTGTTCATATATAAAGATAATTCTGAACTGTTACTTATTGTATGCAAAAATAACAAAAAATGAAGAACAATCCAAATATAAAAATGTTTATTAACGCAATATGGAGGTGTGGCAAAACTCATAAAATGAGATGCCACACCCCCATATACCGCTGTCTTGCCACGTTCATTCCACAAGACTACGTGGCTGACTATTCTCCATAAATAAATCCATCATCGTCAGGCTCTGGTTCGTTTCCCGATCCAAGTCTACCTATTGGAATAGTTTCCGACCCTGCCATAATTCCTACAGCATCGATAGCGATAACATTGATTTGGGGTTTATGATACTTTTTCTTTTCCATATTGTTTTTATTTTTTTCGTTATTGATTCAGTTTATTGATTTAACTTTTAATAGTTCTGTTATTTTATGATTATCTTCTTTGTCTTTCCCGACTTCATGCGTACGATGTTCACGCCGCGCTGTGGCTCGTCGAGACGCTTGCCGCTGAGGTCGTAGTATTCTGCTTCGGCATCGTTGAGGGTATCAATAGCATCAATACCAGTAGCAGAACCGTCGATGCGCATGCTGAGTTGGGCAGGAGCATTGGCAGAAGTGCCATCGAGCCAAGCGCGGAAAGGTTTAACCTTGACACCATTAACCGAAGACGAGCCTTTCAGTTCCTCTACATTCCAGAAGCAGTCTTTGGCAATGATATATCCGCTGTTGACATCCTTGGTCCAGTAAGTGCCGCGGAATGTCATGCCGCCTACGGTGGTTGTAGCTATTGCCATATTCAACTCAGCATCGTTAGCTCCAAATGTCAGCTCTGCTTCGGTGCCGTTGCGCTTTACTATGCATGGAGTTCCGGCAGCCACGCTTCCTTCAAGGCGACTCAGCACAAGTTCGTTACCAGTCAATGTCTCAATCTTATACAGACTGTACGGCTCATTGCCGGTAAGTGTAATTTTGTATGGCAACATGAGGGTTCCCCAGGTGTTCGACATCGTGCGGCTGTAGGAAGCCTCATCCAAGTCGACGGTTGCGTCATCGGCAACGTAGGAAGCATCGCTGAGGTTGACGCATTTCTTCATATTGCAAAAGCTATAGCTATACCTCATGCCTTTAGGCAACGATTGGAACACGAGTTTATTCTTTTCTTGTGTATAACCAAAAGCATTTATCCCGATTGATTCTAATGCAGAAGGGAGAACAAAATCGCCAGTAAATCCTGTACAATTACAGAATGCAAGATTACCAATCTCCTTTACAGTTTCGGGGATGGTGAGGGAACCACTAAGATTTTCACAACCATAAAAGGCATTATTTCCGATTTTACTAAGATTACAAGGCAGACTCAATTTGCCATTAAATCCTTTGCAATCATAGAACGCTCCTTCGCCAATCTCCGTTACAGAATTGGGTATGGTGAGGTCACCACTAAGACACTTGCAATTCTTAAAAACCTCTTTTCCAATCTTTGTCAGATTTTCCGGCAATGTCAGTTTCCCATTAAATGAAGAACAATCACTGAATGCACCAATGCCAATCACCGTTACAGAGTTGGGTATGGTAAGGTTTCCTTCGCTAAACCCACTACAGCCTGCAAAGGCATAAGAACCGATTTTTTCCAAATTTTCAGACAATATCAACTCTTTGGTAAAGTTATTGCAGCCATAGAATGTATGATGGCCAATCTCAGTTACTGAATTCGGAATGGTAAGACTGCCGCTAAAACCACATGATTTAAAGACAAGGCTCTCTATCCTTTTCAGATTAGACGGTAAATACAGAGAGTTTAATTCCCTGCAATTCTCGAACGCCCCCTCTCCAATTTCTGTCACACTGTTTGGAATGAGAAGGCTGCCGGAGATTGCAGTATTGCTAAAAGCATAAGAGCCTATTGAGGTAACAGTATTCGGTATTTGAATGGTACTATTGTTCATCTTAGTATCTTTAAAAGCCCCATCTGGTATACGCGTAAATTTGCCTTCAAACTCTATTATACATTGTCCATTGTTGTCAACAGTATGCGACAGTATCTTGGAACCAAAGTCAATGTTGCTTGCAAGGGGTATAGCCTTGCCGTCGGTTGTGGTGTAAGAAAATATACCATGTTGGCAAAATTTGCACACTCCTTCAAGTGTGGCATGACTTCCTCGGGATTTGGAAACTGTCAGACCGCTGACGGTTGCTGTTTCGCTAAAGCCATTGGGCAGAAAGGTAATATAATAGGTTGCCAAACATCTGAAATCTTTACGGGCGATTGTAATACCTCCTGGCGTCGTTGGACTGACTTCCGCCTGTTTGACACATGTGCCGTTCTCTTCTTTGTATAGCACCCACTTGCCATTGATGTTATCGCTATTTTGCCAACCATTAATATCCCATTTGAATTTTACTTTCTGGTCAATGAAAGAAAAATCTAAGTTGGTGGGGTAAACGAAGCCGCGGAGAGTGTTCTGGAGATCCCATTCATTATCATTATACTTTTTATCGTCGCATCTGTCACGCCATTTGCCTTTCACGCTTACAGTATGTTTACGATAAGAAAACGAACTGTTGAAAGAGAGTTGAAGCTCGATAGTGGTCCACTTACCAGTATTGCTATTATCGGGACATTTCTGATCTTTTGAGGCTTTTCTGAACTGTGCATTGCCCACTACTTCACTGTTAAGTATAATAGTGCCTTTAGAACCAACATTGCCACTATTCTCAAAGCCTTTAATCTTTTTCTCGTCTTTGTTATAGACATTGGAAATCATGCCCCACATATCGTTAAGCTTGCATACAGCTACGCCATCTATGCAGAGATTGACATCACCTATAAAGTGGGCATTGTCGCCATCGTAGTTGTACATCCATAGTTTAAGCGTAACCTCGGTGCCATTGTCCGAATAGTTCGGACCGAAGATAAGTTTCACAATCGGATTGCGAGCTGTTCTGCCAGACATACTGCTTGCTCCTAACATGCACATCAGGAATGAAAGCAAAACGTAGAGATATACTCTGCGTGGGTGTTTGAAATTGAATATTTCCATAATAGTTATTTAATTTTATTTTATTCGATGTGGTGCAAATTTAAGGGGTGGTATTGGGTGTATTATGCATTGTCTTTTGTTATTTGATAATTATCTTCTTTGTCTTTCCCGACTTCATACGCACGATGTTTACGCCCTTTTGTGGTTCGTCGAGACGCTTGCCGCTGAGGTCGTAGTATTCAGCCTCGGCATCGTTGAGGGCATCGAGAACCTCCGCAGCGTTGATACCAGTAGTATTATCGTCGATGCGCATGCTGAGTTGGGCAGGGGCGTTGGCAGAAGTGCCGCTGAGCCAAGCGCGGAACGGACCAACCTTGACGGCAGTAACCGAACCCACCCCTTTCAATTTCTCTACATTCCAGAAGCAGTCTTTGGCAATGATATAACCGTTGTCAACGTCCTTGGTCCAGTAAGTGCCGCGGAATTTCATGCCATCCATGGGTTGATCATTTATTGCCATATTCAACTTTGCATCGTCATTACCAAAGGTCAGCTCTGCTTCGCTGCCTTTACGCTTTACCACGTATGGAATTCCGGCTGCCACTTCGCCTTCAAGTTGTTTCAATACAAGCTCGTTTACAGTAACCGTCTCAATCTTATACAGGCGGTAAGGCTCGCTGCCAGTCAGTTTCAATGGGTATGGCAATATGAGTGTGCCCCAGTCGCTCGACATCTTGCGCGTGTAGGATATGGCGTCGACTGTGCCGGTTGCTTGGTCGCTGATATATGAGTCGTCGCTCAGACTGACTATTGCTTTATAATCATTTAAGCTTCCTTTTAAGACATTGGGCAACGACTGGAACTTGATTGTTTTAATATTTTTACAAGCTTTAAAAGATGTAGACCCAAGGATTTCCAATGATTTAGGTAATGACACATCTCCCGTAAATCCAGAACAGGCACTAAAAGCCAAATATCCAATGGTTGTTACTGAGTTTGGTATTGTCAAATTTCCCGTGAATCCAGAACATCCACGGAAAGCCGAAAATCCAATGGTTGTTACTGAGTTTGGTATTGTCAAATTTCCCGTGAATCCAGAACATTCATCGAAAGCGTGTTCTCCAATAGTTGTTACAGAGTTGGGTATTGTCAATTTTCCCTTAAATCCAGTACAATTTTCAAAGGTCGAAGTTTCAATGGTTGTTACTGAGTTTGGTATTGTCAAATCTCCCGTGAATCCAGAACATTCATAGAAAGCCATCTTTCCAATAGTTGTTACAGAGTTGGGTATTGTCAATTTTCCCTTAAATCCAGTACATTTATAGAAAGCCGAAATTCCAATGGTTGTTACTGAGTTGGGTATTATCAAATCTCCCGTAAATCCAGAACATCCACTGAAAGCATAGCTTCCAATAATTGTTACAGAGTTGGGTATTGTCAAATCTCCCGTAAATCCAGAACATCCACTAAAGGCACTTTCTCCTATCACTTTCAGGTTATTTGATAATGTAAGAGTGCCATTGAATCCTTTGCATCCGTTAAAAGCTTCGTTGCCAATCTCTGTTACCGAATTAGGTATGATAAGATCTCCAGTAAGAGCACTACAGTCATTGAATGCATAATCCTGGATTGATGTCACAGTATTCGGTATACGAAGTTTGCCTACCAATTTCTTTTTTTGAAATGCAGCTCTTGGAATTCGCGTAATCGGAGCGTCAAACTCTATCACGCACTCACCATCAACAACCTCATGCAACACAACCTTGACACCAAAATCTTTGCCTGATATATCCACAATGTTGCCGTCGGATGTATGATAACGGAAGAAACTATGCCCACATATTTGGCATAAACCATCGGCATTTGTCTGATGAACATTTGGTGCAATCGTAGTGGTAAGACCGCAAACAGTCTCTTCCACCTTACATGCATTGGGGAGGAATGTCATAATGTAACCATTCGAGCAGCTGTACTGCTTCTTCTCTATGCTGAGTGAGTACTCATTGGCAGCCGCTTCGCCCAGCTTGATATTATTGTCGCCTTCGCGCTTGTATACCACCCACTTGCCGTTGGTAGACGCATTATTGTTGTAGCCCTCCTGCTCCCAAGAGAACACCATATTGTCGCCAGAAGGCTCCACCTTGAAATTGATAGGACGAACGAAGCCGTTGATGATGTTGTCGAGAGCCACGTCTTTTGTTACTACAGAACCGCTGCTTTGGTCTTGCCATTTGCCCTTCACCGTAATCTTATGGCCATAATAGGAGAATGACTTGTTGAAGGAGAGCTTAAGGTCGACGGTAGACCATGTATCCTCTGTCGTGTTGCTGTTGTATGGGTATGACTGTCCACTCTTAAAATCTTGGAGCTGTGCCGTGCCTACCATTGTGCCATTATGATTTATAGCTAAAACACTGCCGAAATCACCAGGTTTGTCATTAAGCATAGTGTAGTATGCATCGGATATTAAAAGCCACATTTTCTTAAGATTAGCAACCTCTTTGTCGTCGATGTAGAGATACACATCGCCAGTAAAACGGGCGTTGTATTGTTTTGGGCTAAAAGCCGCATATTTCCAGTTGAACATCCATAACCTAAGCGTCACCTCCGTGCCACTGCTTGTATAGGACGTTTTGTCGATTTTGACAACTGGGTTGAGTCCTGCGGCTGACGCCTTGCCAGCAGCCATACACATAAATAGCGAGAGCAACGCAAATATAAATATGCTGCGAGAGTGTTTAGAGAGTAAGAATTTCATCATGATTGTTGTAAAGTTTAGTACTATTTGGCACGAAATTAGACCAAATAATCAATACAACCAAAAAACAACTACCGTAAAATAACGTAAAAGAGTGAAAAAAGAGGGGTAAAAAGGGGTAAAATCCACAAAAAGGGACTAACTTTGTACGACAAAATTCGAAAACAATGAAATCGAAACTAATACAACGACTAACCATATTTCTTGACCGTCGTAGCCACAACTGGCAACAACGAATGTGCCTTATCACGTTCCTTATGCTCAGTCTGTCGGTGGTATTGGGTGTGCCTATGCATATCATAGGAATGATAGGTCGCTGCGACACCATATTATATACCATATCGGCAATGTCGTGGGCTGCAACACTTGTAATAATGGTTATGTATCTTACGCAGCATATGAGGCTGACTGTGGCGATATCATCATTCGGAATATTGACACAGTTGGCAGAAAGCGCACGTATTGTGTACGTGGCGATGGAGCGTCCGGCTGGGTTTGAGGAGACTATTGTGTTTAATCAGGTTATATCACTCGCCCTGATAATCTATATGGTAATGGCTGCTGTAAGACATATGCCAACCATATTAGCCCTAATGAGCATCGCAACTATAACATCGGCTTACCTATACACCGACGGGGATATAAACAGACAGATTGTGGTGATATTCGTTATTGTGGAGATTTTTACGTGCATTCTTGGCGAAATGATAAGGCGGGGAATAAGAAGTATGCAACGAGAGAATGCCGACTATCACTCTACACTTAACCGAGTGCTATCGACCTTCCACATGACCAAGACCGAGCTGTTGGCTTATATACAATTAGGACGTGGAGGACAGAACGAAAAGGACATTAACGACTTCTTCGACCATCTTGACGAGCGTACAGAGGCTAACCTTATAAGGGCTGTGGAGCAACGTGTGGCTCAGCGCAAGATGCAACATGCCGACATATCGGCTGTACTCCCTACCCTAACACCCACAGAGCAGGAAGTATGCCGACTGATTATCGGTGGAAAGACTATAATAGAGATTGCTTCCATCCTACACAAAAACGCCAACAACGTAAGTTCTGTACGTATACATATACGCAAGAAGCTGGGGCTTGCTACTGGTAAAGACCTAAGAGAGGCTTTGCTGGAAGTAATGCAGAAATAGTTTTACTTCTTGTGGACGTTGTACGATATATTCTCTTCCTTAAACTTGTCCTTGGGCTGCGGATGTTCTGCCGGATAAAAATAACAAAAAAAGGAAGAATGAAGCAAACATGGCTTTCATTCTTCCTTAAAATTATATGTTTGTGACAAAATTTCACAACACACTAACTAAGTTATTTGACCTCAATCTGGCGTGTTGTCTTTTCTTCTTTCTTCTCAACCTTAGGAAGGGCAACAGTCAAGACACCATCGTTGACATTGGCTGCAATGTGCTCCTTGTCGACATCGTCAGGCAAGATAAGAGTCTGCTCGAACTTTGAATAAGAGAACTCGCGACGCAGATAATGCTCCTTCTTGTTCTCGTCCTTCTTCTCGTTCTTCTGCTCCATCTTGATGTGCAAATTACCATCGTTGTCGATATTGATGTTGAAGTCGTCCTTCTTCATGCCAGGAGCAGCAAGCTCCACTGTATACTCGTGTTCGGTCTCCTTAACGTTGATTGCCGGTGCCGTAGCATTTGTACGTGGCATAAAGTCAGTGTCGAAAAAGTCGTTGAAAACTTCAGGCATCCAAGAATTTCTCATTACTGGTAACATATCAAAAACCTCCAATTATATTTTAGTTGTTTATTTATCGTTTTGCTTGCCCCGAGCTTGTCGCTCTCGGCTTGCACTATCCTTATCGCAACTTACATGCCAATAATAAAATGATGGCAGAAATGTTAAATAGTAAGCAGATTTGGCAGATTTTAGACAAACAGACACAAATAATTGACAATTTGTCCATTCGCTCGGCTTTACCGCTTGCTTTAGCAAGAACTTTATGAGCGAAAGAAGTTAAGAAGTTAAGGAGTTAAGCCAATTGTCCAAATGGCCTGCATAATACAGCGGAATGTTGTAGAGAATGAATGCTCGGCCGTCGGTTCGGGTGATGACATCGGAGGTCAGCGGACCGTTCCACAATCGTAGGGCGATATTCTCACGCGACTCTTCCATAAACTGATGCAGGGAGCGGAGCTTTGAATTGTTGCCAGTCTTTACCTCGATGGGCAGCAGATGCGACTTATAGCGTATCACGAAATCTACTTCTGCCTGAGAGTTGCGAGCATCGCGCACCCAGAACATACGCTTCTCGCCAAACATAGTTGTAGCGCCGAGAAGTTCCTGAGCTACGATATGTTCAGCAATGTCTCTGTTCCAGAGTTCGTCGCTGTCGGTAGTGAAGAGCAGTTCTTCTTGCATTCCGGCTACGTAATTGACCAGACCGGTGTCAAGCCATAACAGTTTTGGACTCTTCTTCAGGTCGGGCAGTATGGGGAACGATGTTGACGTAAGAGGATAGACAAGTTCGAGGAGCAGAGTCTTCTCAAGCGTACGGAAAGCATTGCTCACATCAGCCGACTTAAACGAGGAGTTGGTGAATTTGGCAAACTGTATGCGATGGGCAGCCGATGTCCAGCCATAATTAAGAATATAGCGTATGGAGTCTTGCTCCTTCGGCTTGGCGGCATACTTCTCCACATCGTCGCGATAGCCCGAGAGCAGCGAATTGAATATGCCTCCAAGCCGCACCATGTCGCGATACTGTGCATAGTTGGCAACAACTTCTGGCAGTCCACCTATTATCATGTATTTCTTGAAGAGGTCGAGCGTATAGCTGTGCAGCGACTGAGGTACCGACACAGCCTCAACCTGCTCGGCAAGAAGCTGCTCGCCTATAGCCAAAAGGAACTCTACAAACGTGCAGGGATGGAGAGCCATATACTCTACTCTACCCACTGGAAACGATATGTGACGGTCCATCAGACTCTCCAATAGTGAGCCAGCAGCTATGACATATAAGTCGGGACGCTTCTCATAGAAGTAGCGCAACGACTGCACAGCCTTAGGTTCGTTCTGTATCTCGTCGATGAATATAAGTGTGCGGCAGTTGTCCTGACGTACATTTGCCTTGAAGAAGATGCCCGACAGCAAATCGTCGAAAGAATAGTCGGCTGCAAACAATGCAGCGTTCTCGTTCTCCTCAAGATTAAGGTAGATGTAATTGTCGAATTCCTCGGCAAACATCTTGACAAGCGTTGTCTTGCCCACCTGGCGGGCACCACGCAAAACCAAGGGCTTACGTTCGTCCTTACGTGCCCAGTCGCGAAGATAATTGAGTGCTATTCGTTTGAACATATCTAAATGGTTATAAATCAATCACAAAGATACACAATATTTTCAAATCCAAACCAAAATTCGACGAAAAACCGAGCAAATCCAAACCAACTTTCGCTGATTTTCGTGTCAAATCCAAACCAACCAGCAGAAAAACCAGTATCAAATCCAAACCAACTGGCAAAGAGAAGGACTTTCAGTACACATCAAACCACCCACTCCATCCAATTGTCTGGCGTAATAACAGCTGTCTCCTTTACATCATACGCAGTAAGGAATGATGATGGAAACTGAGTATTGGCGCGACGCGGATTCCACTTCATCTCGAAGACGGTGAATTGTCCGTCACACTCTTCTATATAGTCAATCTCCTGCTGTTGAGTAGTGCGCCAGAAATAGCTGTTGGCATAACGACCAGAATAATGATTGGCTTGCCTGCAAACATACGCGACTCTATCTTTTGCTGTAACTGTCGTTCTATCATAGATGTATGGATTGTTTGTCGAGGCAAAGATAAGAGAAAAATAGTCTAATCCCAAAATTCATACTAACTTTTGGGATTATGATCCCAAAAATCATATGTAATTTTGGGATTAGGCCTATCTTTGACGCGTTCAACTCGCAGTTTTGAGCGGTTAGAAATGCAAATATTGTATCGGGGCATAGACGAATTTTGAATTTTGAGTTTTGATTTTTGAGTTGGTCGCCTACGGCGATTTTGAATTATTGAATGTTGAGTTTTCAATACTAATCATAACTCTAAACTCTCAATCCTCAACTCTAAACTCTCAATTTTCAACTCTCAACTGGAACCAATCACAGCTCTGCTTTGTGCAGTTCTGCCAATAGCTTCACGCTCTGACAATGCAGGTCGATGTGTTGTTGCAACTTCTCGTAGATGCTGTTTATCTCGACATAATAGACAAGGGCGGTGATTTCGCCCTGCTGCAAAGCCTTGGCAAAGAGCGTGAGCGACTCTTGCAGAAGCTTTACATCGCTGTGGTCGATAACCTGCTGCAAGCCCTGCAACTGCTCGTAGTTGGTGCGCAGGGTAGCCTCAGCCTCGTTCTGTGCCTGCATCACCTGCAACTCGGCACTCTCACGGCGCTGCCTGGCAGCCTTGACATTGTTGCTGTTGCTATACAGTGGGAAGCTTACACCTACGAGGAAGCCGTTGATGCCTTCGCCATGCTCGGTATTGCGACGATAGCCAAAGGAGATATTGGGCAACCACTCGTTCTTTTGCAACTTTAAGTTCATGTCGGCTGCACGTAGTGCCGTCTGCGCCACAGCCACATCTGCATCAGAGGCAAGTGCAAGAGCACGATACGATTCAAAGTTGGTTATCTGCGGATATTCGGGCAACACGGTATCTATAACGTCTATTGGCTTGCCACCATTGAGCAGCCTAAGTTGCTGCAGAAGAGATGTGCGCTCACCCTGCGCCTCGTTAACAAGGGTGCGCACCTCCATACAATCAAGCTTTACCTTGTTAAGCTCAAGGGCGTTGGCATCGCCTGCATCCATACGCTTCTGATACATCTGCAACAAAGTCTCGCTGTTGGCAAGTCGCTCGTGGAGCATGGACAGTGTCTGGTTGAGACGTATAAGGTCGATGCAAAGGAGCTGTGCCTGGAGCAATATGTCGCGACGTTGCTTGATAAGAAGTTGCTCTCCTACGATGTTCTGCATCTTTGCCTGCTTGTTGCGTGCAGCATACTTTGTGGGGAAGTCGATTTCCTGGCTAACCACAAGCTCGCTCTCTGCCACGCCTGAGTAGCCTTTGGTAAAGAACGGACTATACTCTACAGACGGGCCGCCAATACTGTTGGATGCCTTGATGTCGAGCACGTCGGCTTGATTGTCGTGGGCGAGAGCCTGGAGGGTGAGGTTGTTGGATGCTACTTGCTTGAGCACGTCGCCGATGTTGTCGGCGAGAGCTATGCTATACGTGCTGAATGCCACGATTGTGGCGATTAGATATCTTTTCATATATAATAGGTACGATGAATGCGTTGAGTAATGTGGAACTTATAAGTCCGCCGAGTATAACCTTTGCCATTGGCGACTGTATCTCGTTGCCAGGCAAATCGCCTCCAAGTGCCAACGGCACGAGGGCGAGAGCTGAGGTAAGAGCGGTCATGAGGATAGGGTTAAGACGCGAGAGCGAACCTTCGATGATGGCTTGGCGGATGCTCTTGCCTTCCTCTGTGCGCAGGCGTTTGTACTCGGTGATAAGCAGCATACCATTGCGTGTGGCGATGCCGAATAGCGATATGAAGCCTATGACAGCTGGGATGCTTATCTCGCCCGTGGTGAACACTATTGCAAAGATGCCGCCAATGAGAGCCAATGGGAGGTTTAGAAGTATAACTCCGGCTTCCATAGCGTTGCGGAACTGCATGAAGAGTAGACAGAAGATTACGATAATGGCAAGGATGCAGGTGAGATAGAGCACACGGCTGGCACTCTCCTGACTCTCAAACTGACCGCCATATTCTACATGATAGCCTTCGGGCAGCTGCACCTCCTCTGATACGGCTTCCTTGATGTCTGCCACTACATCGCTCAAAGCTCTGCCGCTGGTATTGGCAGAGATTACAATCTTGCGCTGTACGTTCTCGCGGTTGATGGTGTTGGGGCCGGCACTCGATATTATATCTGCCACATCGCTAAGCGGAACCTTACGTCCATCCTGGGTGTCGATAACGAGATCGTTTATCTCGTCGTAGTTGGCGGCCTTAACAACGAGGTTGAAAGCACGTCCTGCCTCGTATACCTGAGAAACAGTTTCGCCTGCAAGATTGACAGCGAGGAACTCGTTAAACTCGGGAAGGGTGATACCGTTGCGTACAAGCAGCTCGCGACGTGGCACAATCTTAAGCTCGGGACGTTCTATCTGCTGCTCAACGTTGAGGTCGGCTATGCCCTCTATATCCTGACAGGCATTCTTTATCTGATTGCCTATGGTGAACATTCGGTTGAGGTCGGTGCCAAACAGCTTGATGGCTATGCTCGCCTGCGTTCCTGAGAGCATAGCGTCGATGCGGTGAGAAATGGGCTGACCTATCTCGATGTTAGCTCCTGCGAGTACAGAGAGACGCTTGCGCACGTCGTTGAGCACCTCTTCATGACTGCGGTCTTTTAATGCAAATGGGGCTTCTATCTCGCTGACGTTTACGCCAAGGGCATGTTCGTCGAGTTCGGCACGTCCGGTCTTGCGCGCCACGGTCTTAATCTCGGGCACCTGAAGCAGCAAGCGTTCGGCACGTGCACCGATAGAATCGCTCTCTTCGAGCGAAATGCCTGGAAGCGACGAAATATTGATGGTGAACGAGCCTTCGTTGAACTTGGGCAAGAAGCTACTGCCAAGGCAGAAGAACACGCCTACAGCCACTACAAACAGCGTAGCGGTGCCTACGATTACCTTGCGTGTGTTGGCAAGCACCCACTGCAATGCACGCTCGTAATATGTCTTGAGCCATACTGCCAAGAAGGCTTCCTTAGGCATCTCGCCCTTGCTCTTGCCAAGCAGGTAGCTACATAGCACGGGGGTGAGCGTGAGGGCTACAATGGTTGACGCAAAGAGGGCGGTGACGAAGGCTATGCCAAGGGGTATGAGCATACGGCCTTCCATGCCGCTGAGGAAGAACAGCGGCGCAAAGCTTACTACTATTATCAACGTAGAATTGAGTATAGGCATACGCACTTCGCGTGATGCGTTATACACAAGCTCTATTATTGGCATACGCTCTGACTCGGGCAATTCGCGGTTTTGGCGTATATGTTTGTACACATTCTCCACATCGACTATGGCGTCGTCGACAAGCGAACCGATGGCAATGGCAAGACCGCCGAGGGTCATGGTGTTGATGCTGATGCCAAGAGCATTGAGCACTATCATAGCTACAAGGAACGAGAGGGGGATGGTGACAAGCGATATGACGGTGGTGCGCACGTTGGCGAGGAAGAGCATCAAGATTATCACAACGAAGATGGCGCCCTCGATGAGCGACTTCTGTACGTTGTCGATACTGCTCTCGATGAAGTCGGCCTGACGGAAGATGTCTGTTGATATATGCACATCCTCAGGAAGAGTCTTGTGAAGGTCTTCCAGAGCAAGGTCGAGGTGCTTGGTAAGGTCGATGGTGCTGGTGTTGGGCTGCTTGGTTACGGTGAGGAGTACGGCTGACTGGGCTCGCTCGCTGCCTACACCGAGTTTGGGCGACTGGTTGCCCACCTTTATGTCGGCTACATCGGCGAGGGTTATGACACTCTCGCCATTCTTCTTGACGATACATGTGCCCAACTTCTCTACGTCGTTGGTAGAAGTGATGCCACGGATTATATACTCGTTGCCGTACTTGTAGCGCACGCCACCGTTGGTGTTGACGTTCATGCCACGAGTACTCGCCATTACGTCGGAGAGCGAAACACCGAAGTGCTTCATCTTGCCCGGGCTTACGAGTATCTGATACTCCTTGATGTCGCCACCATGCACGCTGACTTGAGCCACGCCTCCGGTGGAAAGCAGACGCGGACGTATCACCCAATCGGCATAAGTACGAAGGTCTTGCTGCGAAGTGTGCTTGCTGGTGAGGCTCACAATGAGCACTTCGCCGAGTATAGACGACTGCGGACCGAGCACCGGGGCACTCACTCCTTCGGGCATTTGTTCGCCTACAGCGGCGAGTTTCTCGCTGACTATTTGTCGGGCAAGATATATGTCGGTGCCCCAATCAAACTCTACCCATACAACGGAGAAACCATTGGTGGACTGAGAGCGGACACGACGCACACCGGTACTGCCATTGACGGCGGTCTCAATAGGGAATGTCACAAGCTGCTCAACTTCCTCTGTCGCTATGCCACCGGCTTCGGTCATTATGACTACGGTAGGGGCGTTGAGGTCAGGGAACACGTCGACATCGGTCTTGCTGGTGGAGTATAAGCCGGCGATGACCAGCAGCACCGACGCCACCAACACAAGTATTCTGTTCTCAAGCGAGAAGCGTATTATCTTATTCAGCATAGCTATTAATGATTATGGTTATGCGCTGGGATGGCGTTGGCAGCCGATGCCAGTCTTACCTGGACAGCGCCCTTGGTAACGACGCGGTCGCCCTTCTTCACTCCCGTAAGTATCTCCACACGCTCGCCGTCGCTCTCGCCGAGTGTAACCTCCTGCTTGCGATAGCCCTCAGCGTCCACCTGAATGTACACAAAGTGGATGCCCTGCTCCTCGGTAATGGCTGTAAGCGGTAGGCTTATAACGTTAGGACGATCCTGAGTGATGAGATATATCTCGGCATACGAGCCTTGCACTACATCGCCTGTGTTGTTGAACTCGAATATAACGGGGATGTACGAGTTGTTGACCTCAGCCGAACGACCGTAAGACTGGATATGTCCGCCCATATCGGTGATGTCGTATAGACGCTTGCTGTAGCTGGTGCGGAACTTTGCGCAACGTATCTTGTTAAGCTCGTTGAAGTGACGCTCCGGTATCTCGGCACGCAGATAGAGGTGCTTGTTCTGGGTAATAACGGCAAGGGGCTGACCAGCTTCCACATAGTCGCCGCCATTGACCATAGATTGCTTGATATAGCCGCCGCGAGGAGCTGTGACCGTCACACCGCCGGCGCTGCGTGTGCGCTGCATGCTGGTGTAGGTGAGCTTGGCAGCCTCATATTCCGCCTTGGCAACGGCGAGGTCTTTCTCGCTTATTATCTTGTCCTTGATGAGTGTCTTCGCACGTGTATAGTCGCGCTCGGCACGCTCAAAGTCGATACGGGCACGCTGTACGGGGTCGCCATCAGCCATCTGCATACCTGCGGAAGTGATGGAGAAGAGCGTGGTTCCGGCAGCCACCTTTAGTCCTTCACTCACGTGGTTCTTATACTGCACACGTCCGCTGATGGTGGCAACAACGGCTGTCTCGTCGCATGATGCCGACATCACCTTGCCACTGGTGTGGATGACGCCATGAAACATGCCTGGCTTCACTTCCTCTACCTTCACTCCGGCAGCACGAGCCTTCTCAGGCGAGAGGATAATCTCGTCGGTATGGGCGCCTTTAGCCTCATGACCTTCCTCTTCGGAATCGTGGTCGTGGTGCTCGGTTTCCTCGGCATGCTCATGGTCATGGTCGTGATCGAGATGGTCATGGGACTTGCCTCCGCAAGCGACCATTCCCGCCACGAAGACTACAGATAATAAGTAATAAGTGATTCGTCTAAGCATATTTCATTAAGTGTTTATAATTAAGCTAAAAAAAGTCAGGTGCAAAGATAAGGAATAAGCAATGCAACTATGTTGCAAAAGCAAAGATTTTACGCATAAATAGGAACATACGTACATATTAATATATGCGTAAGATAATAAAAGAGAAATAATTTACTCTATTAGGACATTAAAGAAGATGGAATGAGACGTTTGGGGATACAAACAAAGCGGATGCGCCGCACTTCTGAGAGTGCTTCGCATCCGCTTTGTTTATTTGTTGTCGACAGAATTAGTCAGCGAGCTTTGCCTTGATGAACTCGCGGTTGAGGCGAGCGATGTTGGCGATAGACTCGTTCTTCGGGCACTCAGCCTCGCAAGCGCGAGTGTTGGTGCAGTTACCGAAGCCAAGCTCCTCCATCTTAGCGATCATTGCCTTAGCACGCTTAGCAGCCTCAGGACGACCCTGAGGAAGGAGAGCGAGCTGGCTAACCTTAGAGCTTACGAATAGCATAGCAGAACCGTTCTTACATGCAGCTACGCAGCAACCGCAACCGATACATGTAGCGCAGTCCATAGCCTCGTCGGCGTCTTCCTTCGGGATGAGGATGGCGTTGGCATCCTGGGGCTGGCCAGTGCGAACGCTTACATAACCACCTGCCTGCATGATTTTATCGAATGCAGAACGGTCGACCATGCAGTCCTTGATAACTGGGAAAGCAGCCGAACGCCAAGGCTCAACAGTGATAACGTCGCCATCGTTGAACTTACGCATGTAGAGCTGGCAGGTTGTGGCACCCTGGTTAGGTCCGTGGGGATGACCGTTGATGTAGAGTGAGCACATACCGCAGATACCCTCGCGGCAGTCGTGGTCGAATACGAAAGGCTCGTTGCCTTCCTCGATGAGCTGCTCGTTAAGGATGTCGAGCATCTCAAGGAATGAGGTATCCGTAGGGATATCCTTCATCTCGCGTGTGTCGAAGTGGCCCTTGTCCTGAGGACCGTTCTGACGCCAATATTTCAGTGTGAATGATATATTTGCCATAATCTTTATTAGTTCTTATAGTTACGTGTCTGTACCTTGATTGCCTCGTACTCGAGCGGCTCCTTGATGAGCTCAGGAGCGGTCTCGTCGTTATTCTTGTACTCCCAGCAACCTACATAGAAGAAGTTCTCGTCGTCGCGCTGTGCCTCGCCCTCTGGAGTCTGGTGCTCCTCGCGGAAGTGACCACCGCAAGACTCCTCGCGTGAGAGGGCGTCGTGTGCGATAAGCTCACCCATGAGGATGAAGTCACGGAGGTGGATAGCCTTGTCAAGCTCTACGTTCAAGCCTTCCTTCGATCCAGGGATGAAGAGGTTGGTGTTGAACTCCTTGCGGATCTTCTTGATGAGCTCAATACCCTGCTCAAGACCCTCCTTTGTACGACCCATACCTACGTGCTCCCACATAATGTGGCCAAGCTCCTTGTGGATAGAGTCAACAGAACGCTTACCCTTGATGTTCATGAGGCGGTCGATCTCAGCCTGAACACCCTTCTCTGCCTCAGCAAACTCTGGCAGATCGGTAGAAAGGTGCGGCCAGATAGCCTGGTCGGCGAGGTAGTTCTGGATGGTGTAAGGCAATACGAAGTAACCATCAGCCAAGCCCTGCATAAGAGCAGAAGCACCAAGACGGTTGGCACCGTGGTCAGAGAAGTTGCACTCACCGATAGCGAACAGACCAGTGATTGAAGTCTGGAGCTCGTAGTCTACCCAGATACCACCCATTGTGTAGTGGATAGCAGGATAAATCATCATCGGGTTGTAGTACTTCACGCCGTTGATTTCGTTGGCAAGCTCACCCGGGTTAACGTCGGTGATCTCCTCGTACATGTCGAAGAGGTTGCCGTAGCGCTGACGGATAACGTCGATGCCGAGACGGTTGATTGACTCAGAGAAGTCGAGGAATACGGCAAGACCGGTGTTGTTTACGCCGAAGCCCTTGTCGCAACGCTCCTTGGCTGCACGTGAGGCAACGTCACGAGGAACGAGGTTGCCGAATGCCGGATAGCGACGCTCCAAGTAGTAGTCGCGGTCTTCCTCAGGAATATCGCTGCCCTTCTTGGTGCCTGCCTGAAGAGCCTTGGCATCCTCAAGCTTCTTTGGTACCCAGATACGGCCGTCGTTACGCAGAGACTCTGACATAAGAGTAAGCTTAGACTGCTTGTCGCCGTGTACAGGGATACATGTCGGGTGGATCTGCACGTAGCAAGGATTTGCGAAGTAAGCACCCTTACGATAGCACTGGATAGCTGCTGTACAGTTGCAACCCATAGCGTTGGTAGAGAGGAAGTAGGTGTTGCCATAACCGCCAGTAGCGATAACAACTGCGTTTGCTGAGAAACGCTCGAGCTTACCGGTAACGAGGTTCTTGGCGATGATACCACGAGCACGACCGTCAACGATAACTACGTCTTCCATCTCGTAACGAGTATAGAGGAGCACACGGCCTGTATTAACCTGCTTTGAAAGTGCTGAGTAAGCACCGAGGAGCAGCTGCTGACCTGTTTGACCCTTAGCGTAGAATGTACGTGACACCTGAGCACCACCGAATGAACGGTTGGCAAGCATGCCGCCGTACTCACGAGCAAAAGGAACGCCCTGAGCAACGCACTGGTCGATGATGTCATTTGACACCTCGGCAAGACGGTATACGTTTGCCTCACGAGCACGGTAGTCGCCACCCTTTACTGTATCGTAGAACAGACGGTATACAGAGTCGCCGTCGTTCTGATAGTTCTTGGCAGCATTGATACCACCCTGGGCTGCGATAGAGTGAGCGCGACGCGGAGAGTCCTGGATGCAGAAGTTAAGCACACGGAAACCCATCTCGCCGAGGCTGGCTGCTGCAGAAGCACCTGCAAGACCTGTACCTACAACGATAATGTCGAGCTTAAGTTTGTTCTTTGGGTTCACCAGACGCTGGTGAGCTTTATAGTTGGTCCACTTCTCGGCCACTGGGCCTTCAGGGATTCTTGAATTAATAGTCTTAGCCATAATGTGAATTATGAATTTTGATTTTTTAGTTTTTAATTAGCAGCAGAGGCTTGGTGCGCAACCAAGTGCGAAAGCAATTACCACTACGAGGAAACCGAGGACGAGGAGGGTTGAGTAAACCTGACCGATAACCTTCCAACGGTTGAACCATACCTTACCATTCCAGCCGAATGTCTGCATTGCGCTCCAGAAACCGTGTGTGAGGTGCAACCAGAGAGCTACGAGCCATACGATGTAGAGAACAACGTAAACCGGGTTGGCAAATGTCTCCTTGATCCAGCCGAAACCGTCTGCAGGTGCACATACGCCCTCGAAGCCCATAAGCTCGGCAAACATCATGTTGTACCAGAAGTTGAAGAGGTGGAGCAACAGACCGAGAACGATGATGATGCCAAGAACGAGCATGTTCTGAGATGCCCACTCTACACCCTTAGGCTTTGCTGTTACCTCGTAACGAGAGTTGCCACGGGCTGCGCGGTTCTGCATCGTGAGCCAGAAGGCATAAACGATGTGGATTACTGCGAGGGCAGCCAAGCCCATTGTCGCTACTACGGCATACCAGTTGGCGCCGAGGAACTCACAGATCATGTTGTAAGCGTCTCCAGAGAAGAGAGCTGCAACATTCATTGACATGTGGAATGTCAAGAATAGAACAAGGGCGATACCAGTCAAGGCCATCACCACCTTTCTACCGATGGATGAATTGATTAACCACATAAATGATTTGAATTAAAAAAATTATTAAATGTTAGAATTATTGATTCCAATATTTGGAGGCCTCGCCGTCGCGGCGGTGCCATAATAAGGTTGCGGCTTACTTTCTTAATGAAGAGAATCCGGTTATGGAACATATAACATAACACGTAATTTTGTGCTATACTATATAATAGGTATATGCCGTGTCCTTACAGACTGCAAAAATACTGAAAATTGATGATAAATCAAACTATTTCTCTTCAAAAATCATTTTTTATTCTTAATTTTGCGAAGGGAAACTTAGTAGATACTAAATTGAGCCGTACCATACAAAATATTATTGACAATCAATATATGAATTTTAATTACGACGTTATCGTTATAGGCGGCGGACACGCCGGTTGTGAGGCTGCAGCAGCGGCAGCCCGAATGGGTGCCAAGACGTGCCTAATAACGATGGACATGAACAAAATAGGACAGATGAGTTGCAACCCAGCCGTTGGCGGTATTGCCAAGGGACAGATAGTGCGCGAGATTGATGCCTTAGGCGGCGAGATGGGTCTTGTGACCGATGCCACATCCATACAGTTTCGCATGCTCAACCGAGGCAAGGGTCCTGCAGTATGGAGCCCGAGAGCACAATGCGACCGCGGCAAGTTTATTTGGGAATGGCGCTCACGTCTCGACCGTATAGACGGGCTAGATATTTGGCAAGACGAAGCCTGCGAGTTGCTTGTGAAGAATTGCGAGGCAGTGGGGGTCGAGACGGTCTGGGGGGTAACGTTCCACGCCAAGGCTGTAGTCATAACAGCCGGCACCTTTCTCAACGGACTGATGCACGTTGGCAGACGTAAGGTGCCAGGAGGACGATGTGCCGAACCAGCCGTACTACAATTCACTGAGAGCATTACACGTCACGGCATAACATCGGCAAGAATGAAGACGGGAACTCCCGTGCGTATAGATCGTCGATCGGTTCACTTCGAGGATATGGAGTGTCAGCCAGGCGAGACCGACTACCACGGATTTTCGTACATGACGGCTCCGAAACACTTGAAACAGCTTCCGTGTTGGACAACATACACCAACAAAGAGGTGCACGACACACTGCGCGACGCCATTGCCGAATCCCCACTCTACAACGGACAGATAAAGTCTACCGGACCTCGCTATTGTCCGTCTATTGAGACAAAACTCGTAACGTTCCCCGACAAGGACCAGCACCCGCTGTTTCTAGAACCTGAAGGCGAGAATACCAACGAAATGTACCTTAACGGATTCTCCTCGTCTATGCCTATGGACGTACAGCTTGCCGCTTTAAAGAAGATTAAAGCTTTCAGAGATATCAAGGTTTACCGACCGGGCTATGCTATAGAATACGATTACTTCGATCCTACACAACTTAAGCCTTCATTGGAGTCGAAGAAAATAAAGGGCCTCTTCTTTGCTGGACAGGTAAACGGAACCACAGGATATGAGGAAGCTGGCGGGCAAGGTACTATGGCAGGTATTAATGCCGCCCTACTCTGCGGTGGCTCTGAACCGTTCATCATGAAACGCGACGAGGGTTATATAGGAGTCTTGATAGACGACCTTACGACGAAGGGTGTTGACGAGCCTTACCGCATGTTCACCTCTAGAGCCGAGTATCGCATACTTCTACGACAAGACAATGCCGACGCACGACTCACAGAACGTGCTTATAACTTAGGTCTAGCTTCTCGAGAACGCTACGACCTATGGCTTAAGAAGAAGGCAGAAACCGAACGTATCATCAACTTCTGCAACTCTACCAACGTTAAGCCTCGCGACATAAACGCGGCTCTCGAATCGTTCGGCACCACACCAATGCAGTTTGGCGCTACAATAGCAAGCCTTGTGGCTCGTCCACAACTAAGCATCAAACAACTCGCCTCTGTCCTTCCTTCCCTCAAGGCGGCGCTCGATACAGACGACGCAAGACAGGAGGAGATTGTGGAAGAAGCCGAAGTATTGATAAAGTACGACGGTTACATAAAGCGCGAACGACAGATTGCCGACAAGATGCACCGGTTGGAAGACATCCGCATAAAGGGACATTTCAACTACGAGCAACTTCACGAGATATCAACAGAGGGTAGACAGAAGCTTATACGCATAAACCCTGAAACTCTCGGACAGGCATCGCGCATTCCTGGTGTATCGCCAAGCGACATCAACGTACTGCTTGTACTGATGCACAGGTAAAGTTTCACGTGAAACAAAAAGAATAACAAACATATAATAAACAGCTGAAAATGAACAACAAACTATTGCTTGACAATCTGCGTTGCATACCAGATTGGCCAAAGAAGGGAGTCAACTTCCGTGACGTTACCACACTATTCAAAAACAACAAATGTCTGCAAGAGATTTGCGATGAAATGTACGATCTCTACAAGGACAAAGGCATAACCAAGATTGTCGGCATCGAGTCGCGCGGCTTCGTTATGTCGTCTGCCCTCGCCCTTCGTCTGGGTGCAGGTGTTGTTCTTTGCCGCAAGCCTGGCAAACTACCTTGCGATACAGTACAGGAAAGCTATGCCAAGGAGTATGGCAAGGATACTATAGAGATTCATAAGGATGCCATCGATGAAAACGACGTTATCCTTCTGCACGACGACCTTCTTGCAACAGGCGGCACAATGAAGGCTGCTTGCAACCTCGTTAAGAAGTTTCACCCTAAGAAGGTATACGCCAACTTCATCATCGAGCTTGTAAACGAAGGTCTTAACGGACGCGAAGGTTTTGACGAGGATATCGAAATTTCATCGCTGATACAGATTTAACAGGAACAGGAGTCTTGCTGGCTAACGACTAGCATCAACACTGACAATCAACAGGAAAGAGCTGTACATGCTTTGAAACAAAAAACAGGCGCGACAGGCTACAAGCCTGCCGCGCCTTTGTATAAGAGCAAGATAACAGAAGAGATATACTCTACCGTTACATACCTTACAGTTCCACGTGAAACAACAATTATCAAACCTCTTAGTTTCAAAGCACTTACAGATAGAACAGGCAAAACAAACATCAGACAACACTGTACCAACAACAGGCAGTCGAACACCACAACAGTAGGTAGCTCATCATATAAACAACAGGCAACCATGACAAAGGAAGAAAACGCAAAGCGCATAGAACGTCTTAAGAACATCGTACTCAACATGCCCGAAAAACCGGGCAGTTACCAATTCTACGATGCAAGCCACACTATAATATATGTAGGCAAGGCTAAACGTCTTAAACAGCGCGTCTCAAGCTACTTCCACAAAGAGGTAGACAGGTTTAAAACAAAGGTGCTGGTATCAAAGATTGAGGACATCAGCTACACCGTCGTCAATACAGAGGAGGATGCCCTGCTACTGGAAAACTGTCTTATAAAGAAGTACAGCCCACGCTACAACGTTCTTCTTAAAGACGGCAAGACCTACCCAAGCATCTGTATTACTAACGAATATCTACCTCGAGTCTTCAAAACACGACATATTAATAAGAAATATGGAACCTTCTTCGGACCATACTCCAACACAGGCAGTATGTTTGCCGTGCTCGAACTTATACACAAACTTTATAAGCCTCGCACTTGCCGTATTCCTATAACAAAGGAAGGCATCGAAAAGGGCAAGTATAAACCGTGTCTCGAATACCACCTACACAACTGCAAAGCCCCATGTTGTGGCAAACAATCGTTGGAAGATTATCAAGCTTCCATCGCACAGGCTCGTGAAATATTGAAAGGCAACACGCGCCAACTATCGCAACACGTATACGAGGAAATGCTACAAAAAGCCGAAGACTTGAAGTTTGAAGAAGCCGAAGAGTTGAAACAAAAGTACCTTCTCATCGAAGGATTCTGTGCCAAGAGCGAGGTTGTTAGTCACACAATAACCGACGTCGACGTTTTCACTATTGTCGACGACACCATTAGTAACACAGCTTTCATCAACTACATACACGTCAAGAATGGCTCTGTAAACCAAAGCTTCACATTCGAGTACAAACGTAAACTATATGAAACCGACCGCGAATTATTGCTTACCGCAATACCCGAAATACGCGATAGATTCCAAAGTAAAGCTAAGGAAATAATTGTTCCGTTTGAAATGGACTGGCAACTTTCCAAGGTTTCATTCATAGTTCCGCAGCGTGGCGACAAAAAGCACCTTCTAGAACTTGGCGAGATGAACTGCAAGCAATACAAGTTCGACCGATTAAAGCAGACTGAAAAGCTTAACCCCGAGCAGAAACAAACCCGTCTGATGAAGGAGCTACAACAAAAGCTGCAACTTCAAAAGCTGCCGTATCATATAGAATGTTTCGACAACTCCAATATATCTGGTACCGATGCCGTGGCAGGATGCGTCGTATTCAAGAGCATGAAACCATCGAAGAAGGACTATCGCAAGTACAATATCAAAACAGTTGCTGGCCCCGACGACTACGCCTCAATGCAAGAGGTTGTACGCCGACGCTATTCACGAATGATAGAAGAAGGCACTACCCTGCCCGACCTTATCATTACCGACGGTGGACAAGGACAAATGAACGTAGTGAAACAAGTTGTCGAAGGCGAGCTACACCTTAACATTCCTATCGCTGGACTCGCCAAGAACGACCATCACCGCACCAACGAGCTGCTCTTTGGCAATCCTCCTATGACCATAGCTATTAAAACCGACTCTGAACTGTTCCATGTATTGACGCAGATTCAAGATGAAGTGCACCGCTATGCCATAACCTTCCACCGTGACAAGCGATCGAAGCATGCCTTACACAGTGCACTCGATGATATAGCAGGAATTGGCCCCGTCACACGCGACCGTCTAATCAAAGCCTTCAAAAGCGTCAAACGCATACAAGAGGCATCTATAGAAGATATAGAAAAAGTTGTGGGAGCAGCAAAAGCCACAAAGATAAAAGAAGCATTAAAAAAGACAGAATAAAGGTTGAAACAGACCATAAAACAGACAAAAGAGCCCAAACAGAAAGATATAAAAATGCGCCAAGATCTCACGACCGTAGCGCACACACAGAGAAGATTATGTAAATCTTCCTTGCCTGCTACGACTCTCACGAGCCACAAACAAGCCAATCCTTATATCAAATTATACTAAAAACTAAAAGTCTTTACCTAATCTGTAGTTCATACTTTATATTATACGTAAAATTACTATTCTGTTTCACTTTGCAAATTTATCAAATTCCTATGAGATTTCAAAGGAAAACTAATAAAATCGATAACAAATGGATAGTATTTTATATGATTTTTAATTATTACTTGCCCGTATCGGAATTTTATAATATCTTTGTATAGTAAAGTGATAAAAGGCGCCAAGCCCCCAAAACACATATAAAACAACAAAAATATAAAAAACCAAAACTGATATATGAGAACAGTTATACAGCGTGTGCAGCACGCATCTGTCACCATAAACGGTTCTATTAAGTCGAGCATTGGCAATGGCTTCCTTCTGCTCCTCGGAATCGAGGCTACCGATACTTCAGAGGACGTTGACTGGCTTGTAAAGAAAGTGTCTGCCTTACGCGTATTCGATGACGAGAATGGCGTTATGAACCGCTCTATCCTCGACGTTCAGGGCGAGGCTTTAGTAGTTAGCCAGTTTACGTTATACGCATCATATAAAAAGGGCAACCGCCCATCATGGTTCCGTGCGGCAAGCCACGAGATATCGGTTCCGCTTTATGAGGAGTTCTGCACCAAGCTTTCGGCAGCACTCGGCAAACCGGTGGGAACGGGTGAATTTGGAGCAGACATGAAGGTGGAGTTGCTCAACGACGGACCCGTAACCATCTGCATGGACACCAAAAATAAGGAATAAGCGCCCCAAAACAAGGAATAAACTATGAAGGAGTTTCTAACAACAACTGCATACATCCTGATCATTATAGGCTTAGTGATGCTGCACACCTACGACACATGGGGAGCCAACTTTGTATGGTATCGTTTTATGGGATGTATGTCGATATTGATAGGATCCGCTATTAATACCTACATTGAATTTCCCCACCCTTTCCGTGCAGCCAAAAGATCTAAAAAGATAGGTACAATATTCCGTATTTGTTTCATTGCGACGTTCGCCATATGGCTTGTATACATCCTATTTATGAAACTTATGGGATATTCGATGGAGATATAAATAGCACAATAAAGATATGACAATAAAGGAAGCGCAAGAGGCGGTAGACCGTTGGATAAAGGAGTATGGCGTGCGCTATTTCTCCGAGCTTACCAATATGGCTTGCCTTACAGAGGAAGTGGGCGAACTTGCCCGCATCATGGCTCGCCGCTATGGCGACCAGAGTTTCAAGGAGGGCGAATCGCACGACCCCTCCGAGGAGATGGCAGACATCCTTTGGGTGCTCATCTGCCTTGCCAACCAAACCGGTGTCGACCTTACCGAAGCCCTGCAAAAGAGCTTCGACAAGAAGACAAAACGCGACAAAGAACGCCATAAAAACAACCCCAAACTATATAAAGAATAGAATCTATAATATATAGAAAGAGAAGTAAACAACAAACCAAATAACAACAGAAATGGGAATTATTAAAGACATTATCCTGAACGATCTGGAGAACCAGAATGCTCAGCAAACCCCGAGCAAGTATGAAGAGGCGCTTGCCAAGTACAACACTAATATCGACGACCAAGAAGTACGCGATGCCGTACGCAAGATTATCGCCGAGAAAGTACCCGAGAATGATAACATGGACGTTAAGCGTTTTCTTTTCGGCAGCATTGAGCTTACAACCCTCAAGACCACCGATAGCGACACAAGCGTATTGGCATTCACCGAACGTGTAAACGACTTCGACAACGAATATCCCGATCTACCCCATGTAGCTACAATATGCGTATATCCTTGCTTTGCCAAGACTGTAGCAGAGTCGCTTGAGGTAGACGGTGTAGAAATTGCTTGCGTATCAGGCTCATTCCCTTCTTCTCAGGCTCGTATCGAGGTAAAGGTAGCTGAGACATCGCTTGCTGTTGCCGACGGTGCTACAGAGATTGATATCGTTATGCCAGTAGGCAAGTTCCTCTCTGGCGACTACGAAGGTGTATGCGACGATATTGCAGAGCTTAAGGCTGCCTGTGGCGAGGATGTTGCCATGAAGGTTATACTTGAAACTGGTGCCCTCAAGACAGCATCTAACATCAAGAAAGCATCCATCCTCTCCATGTATGCTGGGGCTGATTACATCAAGACCTCTACTGGCAAGCTTGAGCCCGCAGCCACCCCAGAGGCTGCCTACGTTATGTGCCAAGCCATTAAGGAGTACTACGACAAGACTGGCATACAGATAGGTTTCAAGCCCGCTGGCGGCATCAATAGTGTTATGGATGCACTTATCTACTACACCATCGTTAAGGAGGTTCTCGGCGAGAAATGGCTCACCAACAAGTGGCTTCGTCTCGGAACATCACGTCTTGCCAATATGCTGCTTAGCGAGCTTAAGGGCGAGCAGATAAAGTTCTTCTAAGAGATAAAAGATATACTATAAACACTATATATACTAGAAACACTATAGACAATATAAAAAAAAGAGCTAAGCCTCTTTAAGCCTTCCTACGCCCTATGGCTCAGAAAGGCTTAAAGAGGCTTAGCTCTTATATAGAGAGAGGCTCCTTCTCCCTCTTACTTCGTTCTCTTAATCACATAGTCCAGATAAGCCTGCAATGCCGCCTTAACATCCGGCTGCTGCACCTTATCATCCAAGAAACGCTGCGCCTCCGCATGAAACTCCCACATACGGCTCTCAGCATATTCAATACCACCCTTCTCCTTGGTATATTCAACAAGCTTGGCTATCTCATCAGCCGACACCGCATGCTCCTTAACCTTAAGCGCGAGCTCTCTCATCGATTCATTGCCACCATTATTCACAGCATATATCACGGGTAAAGTAAGCTTTCCCTCAGCCATATCATTACCGGTAGGCTTGCCTATCTCTGTAGAGTCGTAATAATCGAATATATCGTCGCGTATTTGAAAGATTATACCGAGGTTCTGACCGAACAACTTTGCCGCCTTGACATCTTCCTCCGAGGCTCCTGATGACAATGCGCCAATACCCGAACAAGCTTCAAACAGCGCGGCAGTCTTCTGCTTAATAACGTCATAATACACATCTTCTGATATGTCCTTGCGTCCGATGTTAGACAGCTGCAGAATCTCGCCGTCCGACAACGTGCGTCCTAACTCAGCCAAATAAGTCACAATCTGTTCCGAATGGGTGCGAGCCACACACAACAGAGCTGTTGATAATATATAATCGCCCACCAGCACAGCCACCTTATTATCGTAAGTAGCATTAACCGAAGCTTGACCGCGTCGTTCACCACTCTCATCTACTACATCATCATGCACAAGCGAGGCTGTATGCAGCAACTCCAAGCCCACAGCTGCGTTCTGCGTGGCATTATTTATCTGCCCAAAATTCTTAGCCATTAGTAGTATCAGCATAGGACGCATACGCTTACCAGCACGCTTGCGTATATGCTCAAGCGCTGAACCTAGCAAGCCGTCCTCATGCGATAGCGACTTATTAAAAAGACTGATAAAATCGGCGAGCTCCGCCTCTATGGGTTGCTTTATGATTGACAGATAATCCATTGTATTATAATATTTCGTACAAAGTTACTTATTTTGCCGGTATTAGTGACATTTTTTTTGTAATTTTACACCAAAACAATATTAAATACGATGAACAAGCTATTTCTTCTCGACGCCTATGCGCTTATCTACCGCGCATACTATGCGTTCATAAAGAACCCACGTATAAACTCAAAGGGTATGAACACATCTGCCGTTATGGGCTTTGTTAATACCCTTAACGAGATTCTTACCAAGGAGCAACCTACTCACATAGGTGTTGCTTTCGATCATGGAAAGACATTCCGCGACGAAGCTTTCCCTTCATATAAAGCACAACGTGAGGAGACACCAGAGGATATACGCGCCTCGGTGCCCATCATCAAGCAGATAATAAAGGCCATGCACATACCCGTACTTCAGGTTGATGGATTCGAGGCCGACGATGTTATTGGTACACTTGCAACCAAAGCTGGCAAAGCTGGTATAACAACATATATGCTTACACCTGACAAGGACTACGGTCAATTAGTATCCGACAATGTCTTTATGTTCCGCCCCCGACATGGTGGCGGATACGAAACCATGGGACCATCTGAAGTATGCGAGAAATACGATCTCTCCTCTACTTCTCAGGTTATCGACCTTCTTGCACTTATGGGTGACTCTGCCGACAACTTCCCTGGTTGTCCTGGTGTTGGTCCAAAAACTGCCGCTAAACTTATAGCCGAATTTGGAAGCATTGACAACATGCTTGCCAATTCGTCTAAGATCAAGGGCAAGTTGCGGGAGAAAGTAGAGAGTGCTGTAGACGACATACGTATGTCTAAATTCCTCGCTACTATTCGTACAGATGTACCTATCGACCTTAATCTTGATGAGCTTAAAGTAGAGGAACCCGACTTCACCCAACTCGCCGAAATATTCACAGAGTTAGAATTCAAGTCGCTTTTAGACAAGTTTATCAAAAAGCCTCAACAACAACCCAAAGTGGCCAATATGCAACTCGATCTCTTTGCCGAAAATCCGACCAATGATGCGGTTAATGCAGAATTTTCGAGTTTTGAGAGCTTAAAAACCACTCCTCACGAATACAAACCCATTGAAACAGAGGAAGATGCGCGTCAATTATTTGACTTTTTTATTACAAAACAAATTCTTTGTTTAGATACAGAGACTACTTCTATCAATCCAATTGATGCTGAATTGGTAGGTTTAAGCTTCTCTGTTGAAGAAGGCAAGGCATTTTATGTAGCTATTCCAGCAGAACGTAAAAAAGCGGAAAGAATTGTTAATATATTTAAACCTCTATACGAGAGCACCAAAATCCTAAAAATAGGACAAAACATCAAGTACGACATGGAGGTGCTGATGAACTACGGTGTGCGACTCGCCGCTCCTATGTTCGACACCATGCTTGCCCACTATGTACTGCAACCTGAGCAGAAACACAACATGGACATACTTGCCGAGACATTGCTCAACTATCAGACCATACACATCGACGAACTCATCGGACCCAAGGGAAAATCGCAAAAGAACATGCGCGACATCTCCCCTGCCGACATCTGCGATTATGCAGCCGAGGATGCCGACATTACGCTGCGTCTGTATAATGTACTGAAACCACGACTCAAGGAAGCCGATGTCGAGGATTTGTTCTACAATATCGAAATGCCGCTTGTTCCCGTGCTTGCCGAGATGGAGATGAACGGAGTGCTGCTCGACACGAATGCTCTCGCCGAGACATCCAAGGTGTTTACCGATAGAATGACGCAGATTGAGAAGAACATCTACGAACTTGCCGGACACCAGTTCAATATAGCGTCGCCCAAACAAGTTGGCGAGGTGCTATTTGGCGAAATGAAGATTGTCGACAAACCCAAAAAGACAAAGACTGGCCAGTACGTCACTTCCGAGGAGGTTCTACAACAGCTTCGCTCTAAGGCTCCTATCGTAGACCATATCCTCGAACACCGCGGTCTTAAGAAACTCCTCGGCACCTACGTAGATGCCCTACCCAAGCTTATCAACCCGCATACCGGACATATACACACCTCTTTTAATCAAGCGGTTACAGCCACAGGACGCCTCTCCTCTTCCGACCCTAACCTACAGAACATCCCTGTTCGCGGTGAGGACGGTAAAGAGATACGCAAGTGCTTCATTCCCGAGCCTGGATGCCTCTTCTTCTCTGCCGACTACTCGCAGATTGAGCTTCGCGTTATGGCACATCTCTCTGGCGACAAGAACATGATTGAAGCCTTCCGCGAGGGTTATGACATACATGCCGCAACAGCAGCACGCATATACAAAGAAGATATAAATGATGTGACACGCGACCAGCGCACCAAGGCCAAACGTGCCAATTTCGGTATAATCTACGGCATTACTGTCTTTGGTCTTGCCGAACGTCTGGAGATAAGCCGCGACGAGGCTAAACAGCTCATCGATGGCTATTTCGAGACATTCCCGCAAGTGCACGACTATATGGAGAAGGCCAAGCAGCTGGCACGTGAACACGGCTATGCCGAAACCTTCTTCCATCGTCGACGCTATCTGCCCGACATTACCTCGCACAATGCTACCGTGCGCAACTTTACCGAGCGCAATGCCATAAACGCTCCTATACAAGGCTCTGCAGCCGATATCATCAAGATTGCTATGATTAGAATATACGAGCGTTTCCGTCGCGAGGGCATCAAGTCGAAGATGATTCTGCAGGTGCACGACGAACTCAACTTCTCTGTTCTGCCTGAAGAGAAAGAGCAAGTTGAAAAGATTGTGCTTGAGGAAATGCAGAATGCCTACACACTTCAGGTTCCGCTCGTGGCAGACTCAGGTTGGGGAAATAATTGGCTAGAGGCACACTAGTAGCGGAGGTCTCCGGCCTCCGCAGCAACCAATAATACTAACACTACAATTACCCATATTTTGTGCTAGTCTACTTGCTGCGGAGGCCGGAGACCTCCGCTACTAAATTAGATTCTCTGCAAAATACAAAGAAAATGAATCTTTTGTAAGATTACGTGGATTATTATAGATATACTTCAGAATATTCTGATAATGCTGTTCATCCCTAATAATTCTGTCAAAACTCTCCTTCTGCCATACTTGGCCAACACGACCTAACAAACGATTAATACGCAAAGCAGAATAATGCTTTATTGACTTAATTATATCCTGTACCATCCATTCGCCATAAGGCATCAACACAACATGTACATGATTTGGCATTATTACATAAGAGACAATCTTATATCGTACATTATCAAAATGTAATAAAGCCTGAGCTACTATATTACGACATTCTAAATTATTTAAAAAACATTCACCATTTCCTTTATCAAGATATTTCTCTATTCTATTATATTTCTCCCATTTCAACAATTCTATCTCTTTCTTGTCATATATACATCTATTTAAAGAAAGCTTCTGCTCATCTCTCAAAGAGAGATGCCAATGTGGAAGACTACCTTTTGTTGCATACACCATCCCCCATTTGTCAAAGAAATGTTCATTCATATTAAAGTAGTCTAATGTTAATAAGTAGCTGAGGTCTCCGGCCTCAGCAGCACCAAGCCTTTAAATTACATAGATATAGCTTGCTGCGGAGGCCGGAGACCTCCGCTACTTTCCCTCTACAGCCATTTCATCAGTATATCCCACACGGCTACGATATGGCATACCGAACCGGCGAGTACGAAGAAATGGAAAACTGTATGCATGAAGCGACGCTTGCGTAGACAGTAAAACAAGGCACCGGTTATATAGCACACACCCTCGGCTATTATCCATATTACGGCAGACGGACCCACACTATGAAGCAGCGGACCAAAAGCCACAAGTACACTTAAGCCCATAACCACATAGCACACCGTCTCTACATAACTATGCCCTTTAAGTCCCATAAAACTCTTTACGGTTCCGGCTATTGCCGCAATCCATATAAAGATAAAGAGCGCCCATCCCCAATAGCCATATTCACGCAAGGCAACAAGCGTTATGGGCGAATACGATCCGGCTATGTGCCAATATATGGCAGCATGATCCCACTTGCGCAATCTCTCCTTCCAAGGCGACCATGCCGATAAAGCATGATATACGGTGGATGCTATGTAGCTCGACAGCATACCGAAGAGATATAATATGATACCTGCCGTTGCCCAACCATTGCGGGCCCAGCCACACCAAACAAGGAAAGCGGTACCTACAACAAGGCCAAGAATAATACCGGCACCATGCGACCACGAGTTCCAAATTTCTTCCTTATGATTAAAGTAGATTTTCATACACAGTTTTTTTCTGATTTAAAAAATACGGATACCATGACCTCCATGCCACATATCCATGTTATAGCTTGCTGTGCACAAAGGTAAGCATAAATTTCAATTATCAACTCTTTTGTTTCAAATAAATTAGTTACCTTTGCACCCGCAACGGTTCGCCTTCACGTATCATTATGTGCTATAGGCGATTAAAAGGGAATGGAGTGGAAGTCTCCAACTGTCCCGCAGCTGTAAGCCGCCCTTATATCGGGCGCAAACAATATAGCCACTTGCCCAAGGTTGTTAAGCCAAGCATTATTAACAGCCCTAAGCTGGGAAGGCGTTTGCGTCTGGGCGACGAGTCAGAAGACCTGCCGAAAACATCCTGCATGGGGATGCTTGCTGAAAGAACGTCATCGATAGGCGCCTCGTGGATTGGGCGCGTATGGCCGATATCATTACATTTTTTATATATATGAATAAGAACTTTACTTCTTTAGCGTTCGCTCTGCTCGTGAGTGCATCAGCGCTCGCACAGACAACGACAATTAGGGTGCAGGGTGCACCCCGTAAAGTATCAACTGCTCTTGCTGCCAATATCAAGAAGGCTGCCGAAGCTACTACGTCTACCAACATCGATTTCTCTAAGATTGAACGTTGGACCGGACAGGGCGACTGCCAAGCTGCGCTTGCAATAAAGTGGGCTGATGGTCAAAACGAAGGCAAGACTCTTGTATGGGGTTATCGCTGGAATTCTACCGAGACTAAGACTGGCGAGGATCTTATACGTGCTGTTGTAAAGGCCGACCCTGCCCTATATATGATGGCATCAAACGGTGCTTGGGGCATTGCTATTGGCGGTATTGGCTACGATGTAGACGGCGACCGCAATGTTACGCTTACCACTATGACCAGCGAGATTTATCCCCGCAACGGTGTGTTCAATCTGCCTTATACCGAGTTTGACTCATCTGCAAGCACCAAGTGGGGCGATAGCGATGCTTGGAACAGCGGATACATGACCACTGGTTTCTGGAATTACTACGTGGCAGACAATGCAACAGATGCCTTACAGATGTCTATGGTAGGAGCTACAAGCCGCACTCTGCAAAACGGATGTGTGGATGCATACGTATTTGGCTATTTCAATCCGGAAGACGGCACTAACGTTTACGACGGCAACCTTAGCTATCTGCCTACAACCGTAGACTATACCCAGGGTGTATTTGTGCTTAACGAAGGTAGCTTCAACCACGAGAACGCAAGCGTAAACCACCTTGCCTACGATGGCTCATGGAGCTATTACGTGGCTAAGGAGATAGGTGCCACTGGCTGCTACTGCACACCTTGGGGCAACCGCTACTACATTATGGCAAAGCAGGCTAAAGACCCTGGAGCAGAGGTAAGCGGAGGACGCATCACAATATGCGATGCCAACTCTATGCGCATACTGAAGCAGATAGAGACTATTGGCTCGAATGGAGTTGAAGGCCGCTCCTTCTGCGGTGTCGACGAACATAAGGCTTACGTAAGCACAAGCAACGGCATATACGTCTTCGACCTCGACAATATGGAGATTAAGGGCACCGTCCTTACACTCGACTATAACAACGGTCAGTGTGGCAATATGGTTCGCCTCAACGATTATGTGTATGCCGTAGAATGCAATAAGAACATACACATTATAAACTGTACCGACAACACCATCGTTAAGACCATACCTGCTGCAGGTTGCGGCTCTATCGTCATGGCAAAGGACGGATCGCTGTGGGTTAGCAAGGGCGACGGCATAGCACGTATCGATACCGATAAGCAAGAGCTTGTAAACATCGAGCTTGCCAATGGCATAGGCACACCGTCTACATCGGCTGCCAATGGCAACAACGCATGGAATCCCGACGGATTGTGCGCAAGCTTGCAGAACAACGTGCTCTACTGGACCAGCTCTAAGGGATATGACACAAAGCAGGCATACAAGTACGACATCGACACCAATATTGCATCACTCGTTATCGAAATTACCGACGGTAGAGCGTTCTATGCAACCAGTGCCTTGCGCGTAGATCCTAAAACCGACTGCATATACGCCAACCTCGTAAACGGCTGGACATATAACGACAACGTTGTGCGCAAGTACGACGCTGACGGCAATCAGCTTGCAGAATATACTATGAAGTCGAACTACTGGTTCCCCGAAGTGTTTGTATTCCCCGACACCGAGGACCCTGTAGCAAGCAAAATGGATGACATTACTGTTCTGCAGGGCAAGGAAGCAGAAGTAGACCTATCTACCATTTGCACCGATGCCGACAACTTCCAGGCTGCAATTGTAAAGACTGTGAAGAGCATTGCCGATGCTGAGATAGCTACCGCTACTGTAAAGAACGGCAAACTTGTTGTCAAGGGCTTAAAGGCTGGCTCTACAACGGCTACCATCGCCTTCTGCTCTAACGGCATCACCACTACTGCCGACGTCAATATCAATGTAAGCGATGCCACAGCCATCAGCTCTACCGCTGCAGCTACAAACCTCCACGAGGTAGCTCGCTACACCGTAGACGGACGCCGCATTAACCAGCCGCAAAAGGGCTTGAACATCGTCAAGTTCTCGGATGGTTCGGTTAAGAAGGTTGTGGTAGAATAATATACGTATATTATCATCCAATCCAAATATAATAGGTTAGATTCTATTAAGCGGCTGTACGCGTGAGCGCATAGCCGCTTTGTTTTTAGCCTGTAAATACAGGCAAAAATACATTTGATAGCAAGCAAAAGTTCATTTGATAGCAAGCAAACGTACATTTGACAGCAAGCATAGATACATTTGACAGCAAGCATAGATACATTTGACAGCAAGCAAAGAGCCAACGCATATATTATCTACGGCATACAAATACAATAGAAACACCGCAATAACACATGCTATAATATTAGCATTAATTACACGTTTATATATTAAACAAACATTATACTGACACCCCATACACGATATGAACATTCTACGCCCATTTACAGCCCTCGCCATAGCAATGTTGCTCCCCCACTCCACATTTGCACAGCGTCTCGACTCCATCCATACTCTTAAGGATGTAGCCGTAGTAGGCGTGCGCCCTCATTATCTCACCCCATCCCAAACTCTTAAAGGTTCGATGTTGCAGAATCTATCCACCACCTCCGTAGCCGATGCTCTTAAGTATTTCTCTGGCGTACAGATTAAGGACTATGGCGGACTTGGCGGACTTAAGACTATTAATGTGCGCTCATTAGGCTCACAACACGTGGGCGTGTATCTTGACGGTATACGCATAAACAATGCACAAAACGGGCAGATTGACCTTGGACGCTACTCGCTGTCTAATATGGAGTCGGTGTCTCTATACAATGCCAACCGCAACGAACGCTTGCAGTCGGCTTCCGAGTATGCCTCGGCTGCCACCGTGTACATGCAGACTAAACGCCCTACAGAGACAACGTACATGCTTGAATACGGCAATGGTTCCTTTGGCCTCAACAAGCTAAAGGGATACTTTGCCTTGAAGAATCTGCTCTTTATTGACGCCGAATACCAACATACCAAAGGCAACTACAGTTTCAGCTTCCATTCAGAACAAGAGGATACTACTGGCACCCGGCACAACTCTGATATTACATTCTACCGTATTGAGGCTGCCGCATTCTATAAAGGTTTGTCTACACACATCTACTATTACAACTCGGAGCGCGGACTGCCAGGACCCGTTATCCGAAGACTGTCCGACCAATGGGATTCTACCGACCGTCAATGGGACCAGAACTTCTTTGTACAATCGTCGTATAAGCACTCATGGCAACACTTTGGTCTTAAGGCCAACCTAAAGTATGCGTACGACTATCTGCACTACCTACAAGACCCGCAGACCAATGCCTCGACAATGTACTGCAACAATCACTATGCACAGCAAGATATATACGGATCGGTAGCCGGAGCATGGAACACACGCTATCTGTCATTAACGGCAAGCACCGACCTGCGCTGGACCGACCTAAGGGCCGATGTCTACAAGTTTGCTTATGTCTATCGTATCGACTCCAAATCCCTGCTGTCTGCCATTGCCTCATATCGTGGATTCGAGGCCAATGTAGCCCTTCTATACACCCATATAGCCGACCATACACGCTCGGCTGCCGAACCTTTGAGCCGATTTACACCTATGTATCTTGCTTCATGGCATGGCGGACCGTGGACGGTACGTGCCTTCCATAAGCGCATATTCCGAACTCCTACAATCAACGATCTGTATTATACGCTTGTGGGCAACGCGCAACTTAAACCCGAGTATACATCACAATGGGACATGGGAGCCGACTATAAAGACCGTTATCTGCATCTGGCTCTCGACCTCTACTACAATAGGATAGAAGACAAGATTGTGGCTATACCTATGAAATGCCAGTTTAGATGGTCGATGGTCAACTTCGGATTGGTTAAGTCTATTGGCCTAAGCACCACAGCTGGCTACGACCGAACGTGGGGCAAATTCGCTCTATCAGCCAATGCCAACTACACTTGTCAGCAAGATCGCGACTATTCATCGCCATTGGACCCAGAATATAAGAACACTATACCCTACTCGCCCCTACATTCAGCATCCTTGATAGTTGACCTTGGCTACGATGGCTACTCGCTCTGTACGTCGTGGCTGTACACCGGCAACCGTTTTGCGCTTATTTCTAATAATAAAGAGGATATGCTCGGTGCATGGCAAACCGTTGACCTTAAGCTGAACAAAAGGTTCTGTATAGGCCATCAGTCGCTACAGACTACTATCGAATGCAACAACATCACCAATTCAAGACACGAAGTGGTAAAACGCTACCCTATGCCGGGACGCAACTGGAAGCTTAGCGTGCAATGGAGTTGGTAGATTAACTACTGATTGCCATTTATATATTGTTCATCCATGTAAGGATTAAAAAATAAGAGGGTGTGTCAAAATAGGAGTTAGAGGAAGTTAATCCATCTACGATGGATGGGAGTTAACAGACAAATGCTTTATTTTCAGCAATTTATACATATGTCCGCTAACTTCCGTTAACTTCGGGCGAAGCCCAAACTTCCGTTAACTCCTATTTTGACACACCCTCTTATATTTGTGCCTTATGTTGTATAAACGTTTGTTTATTAGCGTGTAGCATAGAAGCAAGCTCCGCTTACAGCCATACGAGTCTCAAACAAGCCAGCTGCGTCTGGTGTAACACGTATAGTGCTGCCATCGTTTAGATGAGCCTGAATGGTTCCATCGTCATTAAAACGGAAAACCTCAGTCTTCTTGCCATCCTGAATCTGCGACCACGAATTGTTCTTCTTGTCGTATACAAAGCGTATTATCTCACCCTCAGGATTCTTTATCTCATATCCGTCCTTCAATGTAGTAACGGCATAATAGCGTCCGTCCTGACCCATAATGTCCTGTGTTGTGCCTACCTTTTGCGCCAATGGGTTATTGCCTGTCCAGAATTCGATGGTATTGAGTACAAGAGCATCGACAACTGTACACACTGCATATGCTGGAGATATAAGCAAGAAGATGATTTCGTTGAGGAATTTACAGTTGGTTGCGCGCATGTTCCACTTTGCCACGCGGTTGAACAATGAGAAAGAGCCGACGCAAGACGATGTCAACAAGGCTGCTGTCATAAAGAGAGCCGACACTTTAAGATGCTTGATTTTCATAAGTTTTGGGTTTAGATGTTAGTATTGTTGTGACATATTGTATTTATACGGCTGTAAAGTTAATACAAATTGTTGGATGTACAATATGTTTTGCTTATTATTTGCCTTACCAATGACGGAATAGCTCAAAACCTACACGTACGGTAAATCCATCAACACGCCAATTGCGTTGTCCTAAGAAGGCTGCCAACGAGAAGGCACGGCACGAGAATCCGTAACCATACTCTACGTATGGATGCAGATGTCTAACACTAAGAGCATTGACGTATAGGCGTTCCTTCTCCACAAGACGTCCGGCTATAGGCACCCACGACAGCAATAGCAAAGGCGATTCATATGCCACATTGGCTCGCACATAATACTCTGAGGCATTGTACCATCCACTATTCAGAAGCTCAAAGGAGCAAGCCCAGTCGTCATTCCATCCACCTGGTATGTTCTCCTCTCTAAAGTTTCTATAGTCAAGAAAGTAGCTGTCCTTGCCCTTATGCGTGTAGAAACCCGATCCAGCACGCATCTGCAAATAGCTAAGTGCAGACAATTTATACTTGTATTGCCCGTCTATCTCCACTCGCTCGTATGCAAGGTTTGAGCCCCAAAAGCCTTTTATGCTACGCTCGTAATCGGCTGTAAAGATTGGTCCGTTATATCCTATAGGGCGATATGTAAGCTCAAAGATAGGCGCTACTGATGTATAAGCTGCCGGACGACCTGCCACATCAAACGCACTACGGTCTATTGCTGTGCGCTTGTGTACAAGCAAACCCGTCTCCAAGCCCCATTTAGGCGATGGATCATAATGTGCTGACAGACGGAACATATGGTCGCGAAAGTATTTAAGGTTCAGCTTGTCCCAGTCGATACTGTCGCCACGCTCGTTCTTTATCGCATCCACTACCTCCGAATTGGTTATATGCCTGCCACTCGCCCATTCTGTGCGTATATAGGCATCATGCTTGCGGTCAATATAGAAGGTGAATGGAAAGTCGAAGTAGAACTGTTTCTGCTTGAAGGCATAACCCAACTTAAAGCGAGTCTCCAACATCTGGTTGTTGCTGAAGTAATAATTGCCACGAATGTCAAGACGATAAGTCAGTCCACGCTGCGAACTATAACTGAAGTAAAGCGGATTAAGCAGCGGACTAACACGGAAGTGTCCCTGGTCTTTTGAGCCAAAGCGCTGGTTGGTACGCTGAACCATATTGCGTGCCAAAGCATACCACATGCGTCTGCCAAGTATGCCCTTGCTGTCCTTTTGGGATATTGTGTCGGCAGAAGCACGGTTGCGGCGGGCATAATATCTATCAAAGAGATACTGCTCGTGGCTATTTAGTGGTATCGGGCGTATACGGTTTATAAGTGCCGTATCTCGCCTATTTGTTATAGTGTCTGATATTATCTTGGGCAATCCATACACACCTGTATATTCGGCAGTAATGTCATTGCCCATAAATAAGAAACGTGAGTTAAGAGTACAGTCGCGTGGAAACAACGATGCCTTGCCCTCATCGCCCATAGTAACTGCAAGATGAAACCTCACCATATCATATTCACCATCAAAAGCCGTCTCTATCACACGTCCTGTCTTAGTCTCCACACGTGCCCAACCTTGCACAAGCTTTGTATTGTTAAGTCTTGGTCTGAAGCTTACAAGAGCCACACCTGGTGAGAACATTGTTATACGATAACGATAGAAACGACGGTTGCGATAATGGAATGGCGACACAATACGGCCGTCTATCAACATCTCGTCGTAGATAAAGGGCGTAAGATACTTAAGTACCGTAGGCATAGTGCGCATCTCATGTGGCACAGTAGAACGTTCAAGCAATCGGGTTGCATCAAATTTGTCAGGATGCGCGTTGTTCACACGGCTATAAGTCTCGCCTACATGCTCGCGGTCGCCTCCGTGAGCCACAGCAAACATCGTAGGAATAGCAAGCAATATGGCATTGCGTTTATTGGTTCGTATGTCGTATTTAACGTAAGCATAGCTCCCGCCTTTGCCCATACCGGTAGTGTCAATCGAAGCCGCATAACCAAACACACGCTTCATAGTCTGAAGCGTGTATCGCCGGCTTGCCCCTAAAGCAGGAGTTGCGGCACATAAAGCCACAACCATAACGCAAGTCCAAACCAATATGTTATATAGACGTTGTCTCAATATCTTGCAGTTGTTTGTTCTTCTATTGCCGTTTATACATTTATTTCTGATTGTGCGTTTCGCTGTTTCACTTTGTTTCTTTTCTTTGTCTCTAATTGTTTCTTTTCTTTGTTTCTTTCTTTATTCTAATTGTTCCTTTCTTGGCAATATACTTGCAAAAGTACAGAAAATAAACGTTTCCTCACATTTTTATTCTAAAAATTTGGCGTTTTCCTCAAAAAACACTATCTTTGCACCCGCAAACTTATCCCATAAGGGCATAAGTCGGACTTGTAGCTCAGTTGGTTAGAGCAACAGACTCATAATCTGGAGGTCCCTGGTTCAAGCCCAGGCTGGTCCACGCTTCTATTACAGCGACTTACGCTTCGGCGTAGGCCGCTGTTTTTAGTTTCTGGGTATTTCATTTACCTTTTATACTAATTGGGATCAAATAATATTGTTGTGTTTTTAACAATCCAATATTATTGTTTATCTTTGC